>Ga0114934_10001219_pt1 | contig 16652 bp, 14 predicted proteins | sample 4SBtaG_2_FD_99695 | JGI IMG/M metagenome (GOLD analysis project Ga0114934, IMG submission 99695) | Deep subsurface microbial communities from Kolumbo volcano to uncover new lineages of life (NeLLi) - 4SBTROV10_white metaG | ecosystem: Environmental > Aquatic > Marine > Volcanic ... | reverse complement strand
GAGTTTTATAGAATCGATAAACATATAATAAAATTACTGGTTCTATAACAAAGTAAATTATGCAGTCAAAATAGAGGTGTACAAAATGAAAATAATAAAAATAGCACTAATTGGATATGGTAGTGTTGGAAAAGCATTTTTGCAGTTGTTATATGACAAGCAAAATTACTTAATAAATGAGGAAATTAATATAAAAGTTATATATATAATTGCTTCAAATGGTGGAATTTACAACGCTAGTGGAATAGATTATAAAAAAATAATAAAATTCTCAAAAAATAACACAGATTTAACTAAATATCCTTATGGAGGGAGTGTTAAAATAAACTTTAATAAAATAATTGAAAATAATGATGTTGATATTATAGTTGAAATGACACCTACAAATAAAGATACTGGTGAGCCCGGTATGATGCATATAACAAAAGCATTAAAAAACGGCATAAATGTAATAACATCTAATAAAGGTCCTATATTATTAGCATATAGGAGATTAAAAAAATTAGCAAAAGAAAAAAATGTTCAATTAGGTGTAGGTTGTACTACAGGAGGAGCACTTCCAACCATAAATGGAGGAATGATTGATTTAGCTGGTTCTAGTATTTTATCAATTGAAGGAATTCTTAATGGTACAACGAATTTCATATTAAAAGAAATGGAAGATAATCAAGTAACATACGCCGAAGCATTAAAAAAAGCTCAAAAACTCAATATAGCTGAAACCAATCCGACATTAGATGTTGATGGTTGGGACACTGCTTCAAAATTACTAATATTGACTAATATATTGATGAATCAAGACAAAACACTAAATGATATTATAGTAAGTGGAATTACTGAGATAACTCCTAAGCAAATAAAAGAAGCAAGGCTTAAAGGTGAAAAATATAAATTGATAGGAAAAACTGAAAATATTAATGGAAAGTTATGTATGAATGTAAAACTTCAAAAAATAAAAAGTACACATCCACTATATTATGTTGATGGAAGAAACAAAGGAGTAAGGTATACATCTGATACATTAGGTGATTTGACAATTTTAGGAGGAGCTTCCGGTGCTATACCTGCAGCAGCTTCACTACTTAGAGATCTAATAAATATTAATAGAGGATATGATTTCTTGAGATGATATAAATAATATCGATAAAATAATAATTACATATTATTCTTGATTATAAAAAAGAAAAAGTCAAACTTTAATATTTATGATTGAAAAACATATAGTAAAATATATCAATATTTAGTATAATATTTTATGGAAAACAAATTAAAACATTAAATTTTATTTGGGAGATGATTGCATGGAATACAAAAATATTTTACTAAAAAAAGAAGGTAATATTGCTATTTTGAGCTTTAATAGACCTAAAGTTTTAAATGCATTGAGCACTGATGTTTTAATAGAATTAGATAAGGCAGTAGACGAAATAATAAAAGATGAAAATATTTTTGTTTTAATATTAACTGGAGAAGGTAAAGCATTTATTGCTGGTGCAGATATTTCTGAAATGAAGGATATGAACCCAAATGAAGGAAGAAATTTTGGTGAATTAGGTTCTAATATTTTCAGAAAAATCGAATTAATGGAAAAACCGGTTATTGCAGCCGTAAATGGTTTTGCATTAGGTGGAGGATGCGAATTAGCTATGAGTTGTGATATAAGGATAGCTAGTGAAAAAGCTAAATTTGGACAACCTGAAGTAGGATTAGGAATAACTCCTGGTTTTTCAGGCACACAAAGATTATCACGCTTAGTTGGTGTTTCAAAGGCTAAGGAATTGATTTTTACAGGTGATATTATAAATGCTAATGAAGCAGAAAAGATAGGTCTTGTAAACAAAGTTGTTGCACAAGAAGAACTTATGAATGAAGTTATGAAAATAGCTAATAAAATTACATCCAATGGTCAAATAGCAGTTAGATATTCTAAAACAGCTATAAATAAAGGCATTGATGCACATATTGAAGCCGGCATAGAGATTGAAAAAAATTTATTTGGTTTGTGTTTTGGATCTATAGACCAAAAAGAAGGTATGTCAGCTTTCTTAGAAAAAAGAAAGCCTATGTTTTCAAATAAATAATAAATAAGCAAAAATATGCTGGGATATGTTTTATATTCCTAGCATATTTTTACTATTTCTTTGTGAAAAATAATGTGTTTAATATATATAATTTTTATATAATATTATCAAAAAAAATTATATAAAAATATATATATTAAAAGTTAGTGATGATTCCACTTCTATAAGTGGGAGTATTATAGAATCGATTAAAGAATATTATAAAAATATTACAAATTTTAACTAATTTAGTTGTTGAATTTGTTCTAAAATAGAAAAAGAAATTATAAAATAAAATATAATTTCTTTTTCTATGGTGAATATTATGAATGATAAAATAATTATTCCACTTTACATTAACAATGTTATAATTAAAAGTTTATTTACTATAATTATCAATGAATTTGAGGAAAGTAGAACCATAAATTCAAGGAATCAGATGTCTATTAATATTAATACTCCATTGAGTGAATTGACTTATGATAATTGTAAAAAATATATACAAGGTGATATGAATATACAATTTCTCAATGAATTTACAAGGGAACATACTGAAAAAAATATATCAATTGACATTGAAATTATGGGTAGAATTAGGAAAATATTAGATAGAAATAATTTATTAAAAAAAATCAGTACTGATTCCAACTTAGATAAAATTAACGAAAAAGACTTTGTAGAGTTTCAATGCATACTAAAAAAGAATCCCATATTAGAATATGTATGTGATATAATTAATGCTATTGAAATGGAACTTACTTTTTTACCATTTGATAACAGTAGAGATATCAATAAAAATTTCAGATATGAAGTTGTAGAAAAATTAAAAAAACAAGTAAATGACTTAGCTAATAACAAATGTTTGAATTATATAACTGAAAAATTGTATGGTTCAAATACAAGAATGATTGTTCCATTAGAAAATAGATATCTACTAGATAACATTGATTATATTGATAATGAATATGTTACTATTTTAGGCAAAATAACAAAAAAGATGAAAGATGATACTAATAGAAATATTGTTCATATGTTAAATGGAACATGCTTTGACTTACTTAATGGAGAATGTTCTAATCAATTCATAAATAAAATATTGATAAATACTGATTTAATTGAAAATTATAATAGCTATTTGCAGAATATTGATGGTTCAATGATAGAAGTTTTACCGATTGCAATATATATTTAAATTCAGATAAAAATAACTTTTGTATTTAGCAAAATATACATTATTATATATTTAAATTATTATTTATTTTTGTATGCGTAATAATAAAACACAGGATTACAAATTCACCTGTGTTTTATTATATTATGAAGCTTCATTTTTTTACTTTGATTGCCATTACAAGAAGATTTATACCAGAAACTCCTATTAAAATATAAATTACTCTTTCTAATGTTGGTGATAAGTTTCCAAATATGAATCTTATAAGGTTAAAATCAGCTGTTAATCCAAAAATACACCATGTTATTGCTCCAATAATAACTAATACAAATGATATTTTATCAAATAAATTAAATTTATACATAAGAACCTCCTTTTATATAACGAATATATTATAAAGTTATTTATTAAAAATATATTTATATGGTAACGAAAATATTACTACATAGATATTTAAGTTATCCGAACAAAATTATTATCATTAAATGAACTATATGTTATAATATGAATGAATAACAATAAAATTATGTTTATGTACGTATATGGAGGTAAATTATGAGAACAAAATATAATACACCACTAAATAGCAGATACGCATCAAAAGAAATGTCTTATCTTTTTTCTGATGATATGAAATTTAAAACATGGAGAAAACTTTGGGTAGCACTTGCAGAAAGTGAAATGGAATTAGGACTTAATATTAAAAAAGAACAGATACAAGAACTAAAAGAAAATATTGATAATATTAATTATGAAGTTGCTGAAAAAAAGGAAAAAGAAATTAGACATGATGTAATGAGTCATGTATATGCATATGGTTTGCAGTGCCCAAATGCAAAAGGAATAATACATTTAGGTGCAACATCTTGTTTTGTTGGAGATAATACTGATTTGATAATTATGAAAGAAGCTTTAATATTAATAAGAAAAAAAATAGTAAATATAATATATTCTTTATCAAATTTTGCTTTAAAATACAAAGATTTGCCAACATTGGGATTTACACATTTCCAGCCTGCACAATTAACCACTGTAGGTAAGAGAGCATCCTTATGGATACATGAATTAATACTTGATTATCATAATTTAAATTTCGTTATGAATAATATTAAATTAAGAGGAGTAAAAGGTACTACAGGAACACAAGCGAGCTTTATGAAGCTCTTTAATGATGATAGTGATAAAGTTAAAAAATTAGATGAGCTTGTTGCAAGAAAAATGGGCTTCAATGATACATATCCAGTATCGGGTCAAACTTATTCAAGAAAAATAGATTCTATAGTTTTAAATACACTTTCAGAAATAGCACAGAGTGCATATAAATTTAGTAATGATATAAGACTATTGCAAAGCATGAAAGAAATAGAAGAACCTTTTGAAAAAAAACAAATAGGTTCTTCAGCTATGGCATATAAAAGAAATCCTATGAGAAGTGAAAGAATTGGTGCTTTATCAAGATATATAATTATAAATTCGTTAAATCCTGCTATAACAGCTTCAACCCAATGGTTTGAAAGGACTTTGGATGACTCTGCAAATAAAAGAATAGCTATATCTGAAGCATTTCTTGCCCTTGATGGTGTTTTAGATTTATATTTAAATGTTTCTAAGAATTTGGTAGTATATAATAAAGTTATTGAATCACACGTAAACAGAGAATTGCCATTTATGGCAACTGAAAACATATTAATGGAAGCTGTTAAGAGAGGAGGAGACAGACAAGAATTACACGAAAAAATTAGAGTACATTCTATGGAAGCTGCAAGAAAAGTTAAAGAATTTGGGCTTGAAAATGACTTGATAGATAGAATTATCAATGATAAAACTTTCAAATTATCTAAAGAAGAAATCGAAAATATTATTGATCCACTTAAATTTATTGGAAGAGCACCTCAACAAGTCGAAGAATTGATTAATGAGTATGTTAAGCCTATAATAGATGATAACAAAGAAATTATTGGATTAGAATCTAATATTACAGTATAATATTTAATCAATATTTTAGTGTTTTTAAAAATAACTAATCAATAATATTGGTATTTTCTTTCAAACAAAGACTTAATCAAAACAAATTTATCGATTTTATAATATTCCCAAAGACCCCACTTATAGAAGTGGGAGATTCAAGATTTTTGCTTCAGCAAAACGAGTTCACTTAAAAGCATATAAAGCATAAAATTATATAGCATTATATGCTTTTATACTTTATTCTATATTTCATTTTTGATAAAATTAAAATTGTAGTATGAGTATTTTAAATGTAATTATTAGAAAAAAAGCAGAGTGTAATCCTATTCATAACGTCGTGAAATATAAATTTCACGACGTTATGAATAGGATTCGATTGGGGGATATAATATTATGAATTACAATATTAATAAGATTTACGATACTGAAATCCCAAAAATATTGAATAAATTTCTAAATTATTTATTTGCTATCGAAGGAAAATCTATTAATACCATAAATGGATATAAGTCTGATTTAAGTTTATTTTTTAAATTTATTAAAATTTACAAAGTTGGAATTACACAAAATATCATTACAGAACTTGATAAAATAAAAATAAATGATATAAATTATGATTTAATAAAAGAAATTGAATTAGATGATTTAATTGCCTTTATAACCTTTTTAAAAATAGATAAAAATAATAGCAATTATGCTCGTGCAAGAAAAGTAGCTTCTCTTAAGTCATTTTTTAAATATTTGAAATGTAAGGCTAAAATCATTAATGAAGATCCTTCTGAAGAACTTGAATCTCCAAAGCTTATAAAAAGAAACCCTATTTATCTAACTTTAGACGAAAGCAGAAGATTATTACAAGCAATTGATGGTAAAAATAAAGAACGAGATTACTGTATAATCATGTTTTTCTTAAACTGCGGTCTTAGATTATCAGAACTTTGCAATATAAATATCAATGAAATAAATTACGATACATTAACTGTTATAGGAAAAGGAAATAAAGAGAGAACTATATATTTAAATAAGGCTTGCATTTCAGCACTTGAAAATTATTTGCCAATTAGAGATAAAATAATTGATATGGTTCCACCGGAACATAGTAATGCATTATTTATTAGTTCAAAGAAAATGAGGATATCTGCTAGAGCAGTTGAAAGAATGGTTAAAAAATATATTGAAAAAGCAGGATTAGACAAAAATAAGTATAGTCCTCATAAATTAAGACACACTGCAGCTACCTTAATGTACAAGCATGGTAATGTTGATATACGAAGCTTACAAGTACTATTAGGTCATGAAAATGTTTCAACAACTCAGATTTATACACATGTTGATGATGAAAAGCTAAGAGAAGCTGTTAGTTTAAATCCTTTATCAAGCGAATAATAGGTATAATATAATACCATTATTCGCTTACATTTTCCTTTCCCTACCCTTTTCTTTTATTAAGTACAACAAATCCAGGATATTTTTCATGTGCTAATTTATCAAGAAGATTTTCATCATTAAGTATTTCATTTAAATTCTCAATATCATCAATATATTCCCACATATCATCATTATCTAAAATATCAAATGAATTATCTGAATCACATTGCGAAGTATAAAAATCCTCTGAATAACTTATATCAAATTTTTCTTCATATAAATCTGTTTCAATGCTATCTGTACTATCAGTGTTATTTGTATTTTCAATAACATCAGTTATTTTGATAGCTTTAACATCGTATCCTTCTAATTCTAAACATTTACCGCAGTTATTACATTTTTTATTAGGATAAAGTAAGCATATTTCACATTCACCACAATTGTTACATATTTTATTCGAATCAAAAATACAATATTTAGACATACTATCAACCTTCTTTTACTAGTATTTTGACTATATTTCAGTAAGGTATTATATCAGATTAAACACTAATATGCAAATTTATATTGTATTTTATTTAGAACATAGGTTTGATAATAATTTATTGCTATGCTATAATTTTCGTATATGGCTATATTTAGGAGGGAAATGTATGACTAAAAATAGAGATATAGGTAAGAAACAAAAAGAAATATACGAATTTATAAAGTGTCAAATTCAAGAAAAAGGATATCCTCCATCAGTGAGGGAAATATGTTATGCAGTTGGTTTAAGCTCTACTTCCACAGTCCATGCTCATTTGGGTAAATTAGAAAAGCTAGGATATATAAGACGTGATCCAACTAAACCAAGAGCCATAGAATTGTTAAAAGACTCTATAATAAAGAAAGAAATGATAGATATACCTATTATAGGCAATATAACAGCTGGTTCTCCTATTCTTGCAGTTGAAAATGTTGAAGATACATTTTCAATTCCTTTACAATTTATAAAAAAAAATAAAGACCTTTTCATTCTTAAAGTTTCTGGAGAAAGTATGATTAATGCTGGAATATTAGATGGTGATTTAGCAATTATTGAAAAAACTTCAGTTGCTGAAAATGGAGATATAGTAGTTGCATTAATTGGTAATGAAGCTACATTGAAGAGATTCTTTAAAAAGAAGGAATATATTAGATTACAACCAGAAAATCCCAGTATGGAACCTATCATTGTGAAACAATGTGATATTCTTGGAAAACTTGCAGGTATATACAGACAATATTGAAAAATATCTTCAGCTAGTAAAAATTTTGCTTAGCTGAAGATATTCTACTTTCTAAATTTAGTAATTCACATCTATTTTTTATTTGATAGCACTTTAGAAAGTGCAATTAATATACCAATTTTAGCATGATCAAATGTTAAACCACCTTGTAAATAAGCAATATATGGTTCTCTGATTGGTGCATCTGCTGATAATTCTATAGAAGAGCCTTGAATAAATGCTCCAGCTGCCATAATAACTTGATCAGAATATCCAGGCATATCCCATGGCTCGCATTCTGCAAATGAATCTATTGGTGATCCATGTTGTATACCTTTACAAAATTGAATTAATTTTTCTTTATTATTGAATTTAATAGCTTGTATAATATCGCTTCTCTTATCATTATATTTGGGTAAAACTTCAAAACCAGCAATCTCCATAATTCTAGCACAGAGTATAGCACCTTTTAGTGCTTCTATTGATATATGCGGAGCTAAAAACAACCCTTGATATAGTGAGCGCATAACTCCAAATGTTGAACCACACTCCCCTCCTATACCTGGAATTGTTAATCTATATGATGCTTGTTCAACATATTTATGCTTTCCTGCTATGTATCCTCCAGTAGGTGCTATACCACCACCAATATTTTTAATTAATGAACCAGCAATTAAATCTGCACCTACATCAGTTGGTTCTTTTGTATCAATAAATTCACCATAGCAATTATCTACAAAGCATATTATTTCAGTATTTATTTGTTTTACAGTTTGTATTATTTTTTCTATTTCTGATATATACAAAGATTTTCTCCAACCATACCCAGTAGAACGCTGTATATGAACTAATTTTATAGATGAATCATTTTTAATAACATCTTTTATTTTCTCAAAATCTATTTCATTACTTTCTGTAAAATCTATTTGTTTATATAATACCCCAAATTCAGCCAATGAACCTATACTATTATTATTGTCTATACCTATGATACTATGCAACGTATCATAGGGAGAACCACATACCGACAGCATTGTATCTCCCGGTCTTAGATTTCCAAATAAAGCAGCTCCAATTGCATGAGTACCATTTACAAAATGCGGTCTAACTAAAGCGCTTTCACAATTAAATATTCTTGCATAAACTTTATCTAATGCATCTCTACCAATATCACCATATCCATACCCAGTAGAATTTGTAAAATGAGATTCACTAATCATTTCAGTTTGTAATGCATTTAGAACCTTTAGTTGATTAAACTCTCTAATTGAATCTAGTTCTTTAAATATATCGCTTACATCCTCTATCGCTTTATCATAAATATCTAACACATTTTCTGTTATATTATACTTTTCAATAAGAAATTCTTTTGTCTCTTCTATCATAGTTATTCTCCCCATTAATACTTATTTTTTATAAAAAAACTTGCATTTTTATAAAATGAAATAGAGTCTCTGCATAAAGACTCTATGTTATGCTTTGCTTTAGTAAAACTTTAATAAATATTTACTTCTCTTTTAAATTATCAATATATAATATTGGTTTATCAGGTGTAATAGATGATATTGCATGTTTGTATATTAACATTTGCTTACCATCTATATTTAATATAACTATGAAATTATCAAATCCTAAAACATTACCCTTAAGTTGATATCCATTTAGTAAATGTATTGTAACTGATATCTTATTTTTTCTAGCATTATTTAAAAATATATCTTGTAAATTATTATTAAATTTAGCCATATATTATTCACCTCCATATAAATTATTAATTTATATTATACAAATTAATTATCAACAAAAATATTATTTTTAAAGAAGTTTATAAAGTACTACTACATTTATAATGTTTAACTATCTCATGTGCAACGCTTTCATCATTTCTAAAATTATCCTTATTAATCCAAATAACTCTTTTATCCTTTCTAAACCAAGTAAGTTGTCTTTTAGCATAATTTCTACTGCCTTTTTTAATCAAATAAATTGCTTCATCTAAAGGAATATCACCATTTAGATACATCAATATTTCTTTATACCCTATACCTTTCATTGATTGCATATCTTGAGTAAGCCCCATGCTCTCTAGACGTTTTACTTCATCAATCAATCCATTTTGAAGCATTATATCAACTCGCTTATTAATGCGTTCATAGAGCATTTTTCTATTCATAGTTAATACATAGTAATGTACTTTATATGGAATATCATAAATATCTATCTCTGAATTCAACTGAGCAATTGTTTTGCCTGTGACTTTATAAACCTCTAAGGCTCTTACAATTCTTTTAATATCATTAGGATATAGCTTATTATAAGATTCGATATCGCAATTTTTTAATAAATTATAAACATATTCATTTCCTTTTTCTTTTGCTAATCTATGTAAATAAGCTCTATATTCTTCGTCCTTATTAGTTTCTGCAAAATTATAATTAAATATTAACGAATTTATATACAATCCTGTACCTCCAACAATAATTGGAAGTTTATGTCTTGATGTAATATCCTTAATAATGTAATCAGCTCTATCATGAAATTCTGAAACACTGAATTCTTCAGTAGGTTCTATTATATCAATCATATGATGACGAATACCTTTTTTTTCTTCATCTGTAATTTTTGCAGAACCAATATCCATATGTTTATATATTTGCATTGAATCAGCTGAAACTATTTCTCCATTTAGAGCTTTTGCTAATAATATTGAAATATTTGTCTTTCCCACTGCTGTAGGGCCTGCTAATATTAATATATTCGATTTCATCAAAATCACCTTTTACTGAATTCTCTTAAATTTTTTCTCTAGTTCATTTAGTGTAAATTTCATTATTGTTGGTCTTCCATGTGGACATGTAAATGGGTCATCACACCTTCTTAAATCGTCAATTAAACGAGCCATTTCATCTAAAGAAAGTTTATCGTGTGCCTTAATAGCAGCCTTACATGCCATTTTTGCAATAACATCATATTTTAGTTCAGTAGTCTTACCAGTTCCCATATTTCTTAAATTATCAACTATTTGTTCAAATAAATTTGATAAATCTGGTTTTCCTAATATTACTGGAACTTCTCTAATAGCAATAGTATTTTCGCCAAAAATTTCAATATTAAAACCTGTATTGGTAAATATATCTCTATTTTCAGCATAAATAATAAATTCTTCAGGAGTCAGTTCTTTTACCAATGGAGTAACAAGCATTTGTGAAACTACAGAATTATTGGCAATACCTTTTCTGAACTTTTCAAATAATATTTTTTCATGTGCAGCATGCTGATCAACAATGTATAACATATCATACGACTCAGCAATAATGTAAGTGCTATTAAACTGACCAATTATTTTTAACTCAGGGAAATTTACTATTGTATTTGTATTACTATTAGTATTGTTATCTAAAATAGTATTTTCATAATTTAAGCTTTTTAAATCTGCCCTAATGCATTGATCAATATTAGAGGTAATATTAGGTTTAGTATTTTTATCTGTAGTGTTGTTTGCAAAAACACTTTTTGTTTCTTTTATAAAATTTTTATTCATATGTTCTTCTTTGGATGGAGACTTTAAATCAATTGGTATTTGAAATATAGTAGTAGATTGACTATTATTCTTTTCAATTGATGGAAAATCATTATTTATGTTAAAACTTTCTTTAAGACTATTTCTTAAAGCTTCATGAACAGCATCAAAAACCAATTTGAATATAACCTTATCTTGTTGAAATTTTATTTCTGATTTTGTAGGGTGAACATTCACATCTATATATTCAGGAAAAATATCTATGAACAGAACAAAAAAAGGAAATTTGTTCACAGTTAAGAAAGACTTAAAAGCATTTTCAACAGCTGCTGTTATTAACTTACTTTTTATTAATCTTTTATTAACAAATATGCTTTGTTTATTTCTACTGCCCCTGCTTATTTCAGCATTTCCTATATAACCATGTACAGAAGCTATATCAATATGTTTTTCAAAACTAATAATATTGTTATACACTTCTTTTCCATAAAGTATTCTTATGTTTTCTAAGATATTATCGTTTGCATATGTTATAAATGCTTTTTTACCATTTTTATAGTATTTAAAAGAAACATCTGAATTTACAATTGCAATTCTGATTAACATATCTGAAATCAAAGCAGTTTCTCTTTGTGTAGATTTAAGAAATTTTTGTCTAGCAGGAACATTATAAAACAAATCATTCACTTCAATAGCTGTTCCATTACTACAACCTATCTCTTTTATATAGTTTATATTTCCACCACTAATGCTTATTTCTTTACCAAAATCAAAATACTTAGTTTTAGTTTTTAAAACAATATTTGAAACAGAAGCTATACTAGCTAGGGCTTCACCTCTGAATCCAAGAGTATTTATTGAGTAAATATCAGTAATTTCCTTAATTTTACTTGTTGCATGTTCATTAAATGCTTTTTCAATATCTTCTGGGTGAATACCAATACCATCATCAGAAACTTTAATACTTTCTTGACCACCGTCATATATTTCAATACAAATATTTTTTGACTCAGCGTCAATACTATTTTCAACTAGTTCTTTAACAACAGAATAAGGTCTTTCTACTACTTCACCTGCAGCTATTTTATTTGAAGTTTGTTGACTAAGTACATGTATCCTCTTCATCACTCCATCTCCCTAAGTATAAACTTATCTATAAGATTAAATACTATTCGCCTTTTTAATTATATCATATAACTTATTAAATCCATCCATTAACGTAAGATTTAATATATCAATATTCTTTATTTCATTTATAAGGTTATCTTTTGATATATCTAAAATATTTAATTGCTTAGGTGAATCACTTTCTTTAGCTGTATACTCTTTTGATTCTTCATTGGTAGTCATTGCATCATATTTTTTATCAGTTAATAATGTTTTATTTTCTTTAGTATTACAATTAATGTTTGCTGTATCATTTGTGCTCTCAAGTTTAACTAATATATCTTTTGCTCTTTTTATAACATCATTCGGAAGGCCAGCCAACTTTGCGACTTCAATACCATAAGATTCATCTGCTCCTCCAGGTACAATCTTACGCAAAAACACAATTTCACCATCTATGTTTTTAACAGCGATAGAGTAGTTTTTTACTCCTATAATTTCACCTTCTAATTTAATTAATTCATGATAATGTGTGGCAAATAAGGTTTTACATCTTATACGAGGAACGTTGCACATATATTCTATTATTGACCAAGCAATACTTAATCCATCAAAAGTACTAGTACCCCTACCTACTTCATCAAGTAAGACAAGGCTTCTATTTGTTGCATTTTTTAATATATTAGCTACTTCACACATTTCAACCATAAATGTGCTTTTGCCAGCAGCTAAATCATCAGATGCACCAATTCTAGTAAATATTTTATCGCAAATTGATATATTAGCTGTATTTGCAGGTACAAAACTTCCAATTTGAGCCATCAGAGTAATTAGTGCAACTTGTCTCATATATGTAGATTTTCCAGCCATATTTGGACCAGTTATAATCAATAATTGATCATCTTTATTATCTATATAAGTATCATTTTCAACAAAACTATTATTTTTAAGTACTTTTTCAACTACTGGATGTCTACCACCTTTAATTTCAATAACTCCATTCTCATTTATTTCAGGTTTAACATAGTTATTTTCTAATGCAACTGTTGCCAAAGAACTTAAACAATCCAATTCAGATATTATTTTAGCTGCTTTTTTCATTCTGTCATTTTCCTTTTCAATGCTTTCCCTTATACTAACAAATATTTCATATTCTAATTTAATTAATTTATCTTCGGCACCCAATATTTCCTCTTCCATCTTTTTTAATTCAGGTATTATAAATCTCTCAGCGTTTGACAATGTTTGTTTCCTAATATATCTATCTTCGGGTATTAAATGAAGATTAGCTTTTGTTACTTCAATATAATAACCAAAAACTTTGTTGTAGCCAACCTTGAGAGATTTTATTCCAGTTAATTCTTTTTCATTTTTTTCGAGATTTGAAATCCAATTTTTACCATTGATTTTTGCTTCTCGTAGTTTATCTATTTCATCATTAAATCCTTGCTTAATTATGTTGCCTTCTTTCATATTAATTGGAGGATTTTCATTAATGCTTTTTTCAAGTAAAGAAAAAATATCTTTTAAATCATCTAATTTTTCATTCATAGATACAATTAAATCCGAATTAAATTCTTTAAGCGAGTATTTAATTGAAGGAATTTTGCTAATAGACTTCTTCAGTGTAATTAATTCTCTTGCATTTACACTTTTACAACTTATTTTTCCAACAATTCTTTCAATATCGTATATGTTTTTTAAGCTTTCTTTTAATTCTTCATGATAATGTATGTTATGAATTAATTCTTCTACTGCTGAAAGACGCTCTGTAATTTTATTTTCTTTTACTAAGGGTTGTTCCACCCATTTTCTAAGTCTTCTAGCACCCATAGATGTATTTGTCTTATCAAGCACCCACAATAGAGAACCTTTTTTACTGTTATTTCGAATTGTTTCAGTTAATTCAAGATTTCTTCTTGAATTAGAATCTATCACCAAGTAATCAACAATATTATAATATTCTAATGAATCAATATGAGATAATGCTGACTTTTGAGTTTCAATTATGTATTTAAATAACCCACAAACCGAATAAAATAATTCATTTGTATATAGTTCTTTATTATAATTATTAAACTGTTCTCTTAAAATATTTTCAGTATTATCCATAAAAAATTCATTTTCAAAACAACTATAAAGAACAGAAAACCTTTCTTTAAACGTATTAATAACACATTCATCAATTGTATCTTGATAAATAATTTCAGAAGGATTAAATTTTGAAATTTCATCTACAATTATTGATAAATTAAACTTAGTCTCAGTACAATAAAGTTCTCCAGTAGAAATATCAGCAAAACTTAAACCACATAAATCTGTTTGATTATCTATAAAAATACTCATTATAAAATTATTTTTACCTTCTTCTAAAAAATTAGAATCAGTATATGTTCCAGGAGTAATAATCTTAACTATATCTCTTTTTACAATGCCTTTTGCCAATGAAGGATCTTCAATCTGTTCACATATCGCTACTTTATATCCTCTACCAACAAGCTTACCTATATATGAGTTTGCAGCATGATATGGTACGCCACACATTGGAGCTCTTTTTTTAAGTCCGCAATCACGTCCTGTGAGAACTAATTCAAGTTCTTTTGCTGCAATTTCTGCATCATCAAAAAACATTTCATAAAAATCTCCAAGTCTAAAAAACAAAATACAATCTTGACATTTTTCTTTAATTTGAATATATTGATTCATCATAGGAGTAAGAGCCAATTTAAGTACCCCCTTTATACTTCTTCACCTATTAGTGAAAATGATTTTGCCTCAGTAATCTTAACATTAACTAATTTGCCTATATTTTTATGATCTCCTTTAAAATTAACAAGCTTCGAAGTTCTAGTTCTTCCCGTCAATTTTAAAGGATCTGTCTTGCTACGTGATTCAACTAATACTTCTACAATATTACCTTCATATTCTTTATTTTTCTTTTTAGAAATTTCATTAACAACTTCGACAAGTCTATTAAATCTTTCATGTTTTATATTCTCAGGAATTTGGTCTTCATATTTAGCAGCTGGTGTACCATTTCTTTTCGAATATAAAAATGTAAATGCAGAATCGTATTCTACTTCTTTTACAAGACTTAATGTATCATTAAAATCTTCCTCAGTTTCTCCAGGAAAACCCACAATGATATCTGTAGTCAATGCTACATTAGGTATAGCTTTTTTTATTCTACATACTAAATCTAAATATTGTTCTCTAGTATAATGTCTATTCATCTTCTTTAATATTCTTGTTGAACCTGATTGAAAAGGTAGATGAATATGTTCACAAAGTTTGTCGCATTCAGCTATTGTATCAATAAGTTCTTGAGATAAATCTTTAGGATGAGAAGTCATAAATCTTATTCTTTCTAATCCTTCTATATTATTAATTCTTCTTAAAAGCTTAGCAAAGTTTATTTCAGGCTTTAACCTTTTACCATATGAATTAACATTCTGACCCAATAAAGTAATTTCTTTATATCCTTTATTAACTAATTCTTTTATTTCTTTCTCAATATCTTCTGGATTTCTGCTTCGTTCTCTTCCTCTTACATATGGTACAATGCAATAAGTACAAAAGTTATTACATCCATACATAATCGTAACAAAAGCTTTAACACTGCTTAATCTATCAACAGGAAGTCCCTCAATAATTTCGCCTTCATTATTCCAAATATCAATAATTTTCTTTTCACCATTTATTATTCTATTTAAATATTTAGGAAACTTATATGCATTGTGTGTTCCAATGATTATATTAATAAAAGGAAATTTTTTAGCTAATTCTTCAGCAATTCCAGGCTGCTGCATCATACACCCAGAAACTGCTATTATTAATTTAGGATTTTTCTTCTTTAGGTGCTTTAACTGCCCCAAATTACCAAATACTTTTTGTTCTGCATTTTCTCTTACAGCACATGTATTAAAAATTATTATATCTGCTTCTTCTTTAGATACTACTCTTGAATAATTTTTTAATTTTAACATACCTGAAAGCTTTTCAGAATCTTCTTCATTCATCTGACAACCCCATGTTTCAATAAAATATTTAAGTTTATTATTCATACTCTTCCTCTTTTCTAGTATTTATTTATCATTAACTTATTATATAAAATTTAATAGCTTTTTTGAAGTGAATTTTAATATATATCTAGTATATCATTTATTTTTAAATATTTTCATATTATGATATGAATTGAACATTCATATATT
>Ga0114934_10001218_pt1 | contig 16672 bp, 28 predicted proteins | sample 4SBtaG_2_FD_99695 | JGI IMG/M metagenome (GOLD analysis project Ga0114934, IMG submission 99695) | Deep subsurface microbial communities from Kolumbo volcano to uncover new lineages of life (NeLLi) - 4SBTROV10_white metaG | ecosystem: Environmental > Aquatic > Marine > Volcanic ... | reverse complement strand
GTTGTTGCTTCAATTATTGAGTAAAAAATAATGTCGAATCAAACTATCAGAATCCAATTGAAAGCATTTGATCATAAATTAATAGATCAGTCTGCTGGAGAGATAGTAGAGACAGCTAAAAGAACAGGGGCCCAGGTTCTGGGTCCCATTCCACTGCCTACTAGAAAAGAAAGATTTACGGTATTGATTTCTCCGCATGTGAATAAAGATGCAAGAGATCAATATGAATTAAGAACTTATAAACGTTTGCTGGATATTGTTGAGCCTACGGATAAAACCGTTGATGCCTTGATGAAGCTGGATCTTGCTGCAGGCGTTGATGTTCAAATAAAGCTGAAATAACAGCGAAATAGATAAAGTTGAGGAATTGGCAAATGTCAATAGGTCTTATTGGTCGTAAACGTGGTATGACCCGAATTTTTGGTGAAGATGGCCGATCAGTGCCTGTAACCGTTCTTCAGATTGAGGCGAATCGAGTGGTTCAAGTTAAAGATCTGGAAAAGGATGGTTATAAAGCGGTTCAAATCGCTGCAGGTGAAAAAAAGTCTTCGAAAGTAAATAAAGCTATGGCGGGACATTATGCTGCTGCAAATGTAATGGCTGGTCATGGTTTATGGGAATTCAGACTGGAAGACGGCGAAGGTGATGATTTGACAGCCGGTTCTGAACTGAGTCTCGATATTTTTGAAAAAGGACAGGTTGTTGATGTTCGTGGCGTTAGTATTGGTAAAGGTTATCAAGGTGGTGTAAAGCGTCATAACTTTAGAATGCAGGATGCTACCCATGGTAACTCAATATCGCATAGAGCGCCGGGCTCAATCGGGATGTGTCAAACACCAGGGCGTGTATTCAAGGGAAAAAAAATGGCAGGTCATATGGGTGCGGTTAAAACAACGATGCATAATCTGACCATTGAAGCAATTGATACTGAAAGAAATCTGATTTTAGTGAAAGGTGCTGTGCCAGGTCCTAAGGGCGGTGATGTCATGATCACGCCAGCGATAAAAAAACGGAATAAGGGGTAATTGGCTATGACTTTACAGATTTCTGCATTAAACGAAGTAGATTCGGCATCTACCGTCGAAGTGGACGAACAGATTTTCGGTCAAAACTTTAACGAAACACTGGTGCATCAGCTTGTTGTGGGGTACCTGGCGGGTGGGCGTGCCGGTACCAAGGCGCAAAAAAACAGGTCAGCGGTAAGTGGTGGCGGTATCAAACCCTGGCGGCAAAAAGGGACAGGTCGCGCAAGATCTGGTACAATACGCAGTCCACTGTGGCGTACTGGTGGTGTCACATTTGCTGCTCAGCCGCGCTCGTTTGGTCAGAAAATTAATAAAAAGATGTATCGAGCCGGGATTCGCTCGATATTGTCCGAATTGTTGCGGCAAGATCGTCTGGCTGTCAGTCAGGATATAGAGCCGCAAACACCAAAAACAAAAGAAATGGCGGCTAAATTAAAAAATATAGACGCCAAGAGGATATTAATCGTTGCGGAGGAAGTGAGTGAAAACTTAGCCTTGGCAACTCGAAACATCCCCTATGTGACCGTAGCAACGCCGTTAACCGTTGACCCGGTGACGCTGGTAGGTGCTGAAAAGGTAATAGTAAGTCCTGCTGCATTAAAGCAAATTGAGGAGCGTTTGGCATGAGTATAGAAAACGTAAAATTGGCCAGTGTGATTCTGGCACCTATTGTGTCAGAAAAAAGTTCAAATGCTGCAGAGGACAATAATCAATTCGTATTTAGAGTTGAAAAGTCAGTCAATAAATTACAGGTTAAAAAAGCTGTCGAATTGATGTTTGATGTAGATGTGGATTCGGTAAGGTTGTTGAATGTAAAAGGTAAGGTCAAACGTTTTGGTCGTACTTTAGGTAAACGTTCAGACTGGAAAAAAGCTTATGTCAAACTGAAAGCAGGTCAAGAAATTGATTTTGCATCGGCATAAAACAAGTTATTGAGCAATAGGAACGGTAGAAAAGAATGGCTATTCTAAAATCCAAGCCAACATCGCCAGGATCAAGGTTTGTTGTCAGAGTTAAAAATGATGAATTGCATAAAGGAAAGCCTTATGCACCACTGCTGGATAAAAAAAGTAAGACAGGTGGGCGTAATAACCAAGGCAGAATTACGACACGTCATGTAGGTGGTGGTCATAAACAGCACTACCGTATTATTGATTTTAAAAGAAATAAGAAAGATATTCCTGCGGTTGTCGAGCGGGTCGAATATGATCCAAACAGATCAGCGAATATTGCACTGATTTTATATAAAGATGGTGCAAGACAATATATTATTGCACCAAAAGGACTTAAGGTTGGGCAGGAAGTTTTATCGGCTGAAGCGACTCCGGTAAAAACAGGAAATTGTATGCCCTTGAGAAATATGCCATTAGGTACCACGATTCACTGTGTAGAGTTAAAGCCTGGAAAAGGGGCGCAATTGGCAAGAAGCGCAGGTACTTCAGCGCAATTGGTTGCTAAAGAAGGCATGCATGTTACTTTACGTTTGCGTTCAGGCGAAATGCGTAAAGTTCTAGCGGATTGTCGGGCTGTTGTTGGTGAAGTGTCGAATTCCGAACATAATCTGGTTTCATTAGGTAAGGCGGGAGCTTCGCGCTGGAGAGGGGTTCGTCCAACAGTAAGAGGTGTCGCTATGAATCCAGTTGATCACCCGCATGGTGGTGGTGAAGGTAGAACATCCGGTGGCAGACACCCTGTTTCACCTTGGGGAACTCCGACTAAAGGTTATAAAACGCGTAAAAATAAACGTACTGATAATATGATTGTCAGACGCCGTAAGCAAAAATAAGAGGTGAAGTGTGCCACGTTCAATTAAAAAAGGTCCATTTATTGATCATCATCTGCTGAAAAAAGTAGAGGACGCAGTTAAGACCAATAATCGGAAACCGATTAAAACATGGTCAAGAAGATCTATGATAAGCCCGGAAATGTTGGGTTTGACAATTGCAGTACACAATGGTCGTCAGCATGTGCCGGTACTGATCTCAGAAAATATGGTAGGACATAAGTTGGGTGAATTTGCGCCAACGAGAACCTACAAAGGGCATATTGCCGATAAGAAATCAAGATAAGGTGTGGTGATGGAAATATCAGCAAAGTTAAGAAATGCTCCGCTGTCAGCTCAAAAAGCGAGATTAGTTGGTGATCAAATACGTGGTTTGCCTGTTGAGAAGGCATTAAATATCTTGCAGTTTAGCTCTAAGAAAGCGGCTGGAATCATGAAAAAAGTGTTGGAATCTGCTATTTCCAATGCTGAGCACAACGAAAGTGCAGATATAGACGAATTAGTCATATCAACTGTCTATGTTGATGAGGCAGGTACGTTGAAAAGAATTCGGGCAAGAGCGAAAGGTCGAGCAAACCACATTCTGAAAAGAACGTGTCACATAACAATTAAAGTAGCAGAACACGAGTAGAGGCAAAAAATGGGTCAGAAAGTACATCCTACAGGCATACGTCTTGGTATTGTAAAAGATTGGACATCAAGATGGTATGCAAATAGCCAGAACTATCCAGTATTTCTGTTACAAGATTTAAAAGTGCGTGAGTATATTCAAGAAAAATTATCGCATGCATCCGTGAGTAGGATTCAAATAAACCGTCCGGGTACGAATGCCCATATAACCGTACATACTGCACGACCGGGTATTGTTATCGGAAAAAAAGGCGAAGATATCGATAAGATGCGCCAGGTGGTGTCCAAAATGATGGGTATGCCTGTGCAAATGAATGTAGAAGAAATCAGAAAACCAGAACTCGATGCGAAACTGGTAGCAGAAAGTATTGCTCAACAGCTGGAAAAAAGAATTATGTATCGCCGGGCGATGAAACGTGCGGTGACAAATACCATGAGACTCGGCGCCGAAGGGATAAAGATTAATGTAGCCGGTCGGTTAAATGGGGCGGAAATTGCGCGAGGCGAATGGTATCGTGAAGGTCGTGTCCCATTGCATACATTACGTGCAGATATTGACTATGGGACTGCGGAAGCAAATACAACATACGGGATCATTGGCATTAAAGTCTGGATCTTTAAAGGTGAAGTATTTGATTCTGATGCAGTTAATGCATCAACAGACAGTGTTTCTAAAAAATAGTTGAAGGAAAAAAAAGATGCTTCAGCCTAAAAGAACAAAATTCCGCAAACAGCATAAAGGTAGAAATACCGGTATTGCTGTGCGCGGCTCATCAGTAAGTTTTGGCGAGTATGGCTTAAAAGCTACAACTCGTGGTAGAATTACTGCCCGCCAGATTGAGGCGGCTCGTAGAACGATAACACGACATGTTAAACGGGGTGGTAAAATTTGGATTCGCATTTTCCCAGATAAGCCAATTACTAAAAAACCATTAGAAGTTAGGATGGGTAAGGGTAAAGGTAGCGTAGAATACTGGGTTGCCCAAGTCAAACCAGGCACAATGTTATATGAAATTCAGGGAGTCCCTGAAGAGTTGGCGAGAGAAGCTTTTCAATTAGCTGCAGCCAAATTGCCTGTAAAAACAACTTTTGCAGTACGGACAATAATGTAATGAATGCTAGTGAATTACGTCAAAAGACGAAAGAAGAATTAAATTCAATGTTATTGGATTTATCGCGAGAACAATTTAACCTGAAAATGCAAAAGGCGACAGGGCAATTGTCCAAGCCTGATCAAGTTAAGAAAGTAAGACGCGATATAGCCCGTATTCATACGATATTAAGAGAGATGGCGAGTACAGCATCATGACAGAAAAAAGTGAAAAATTACGTACTGTAGTTGGGCGTGTGATCAGCAATAAGATGGACAAGACAGCATCGGTTCTAGTCGAGCGACGCGTAAAGCACCCTGTTTATGGAAAAATTATCAAGCGTTCGACCAAACTCTTAGTGCATGATGAAAACAATGTTTGTAAAGAAGGTGATGTTGTCACCATTACATCTAGCAAGCCATTTTCTAAGCGGAAATCGTTTCGTTTGGTTGACGTGGTTGATAGTGCTAAATAAAAGCATTCAAGATTAAATAATTTAAGTTGGGAATTTAAAATGATTCAGATGCAAACTAACCTTGACGTGGCCGATAACAGCGGCGCAAAAAGGGTCATGTGTATCAAAGTATTAGGCGGATCGCATAGACGCTACGCCGGTATTGGGGATATTATTAAGGTCAGTGTTAAAGATGCAATGCCTCGTGGGCGTGTAAAAAAAGGCGAGGTTTATGATGCATTGGTCGTGAGAACAAAAAAAGGTGTTCGTAGACCCGATGGATCGGTAATTCGTTTTGATGGGAACGCTGCTGTGATTTTAAATACCCAATTACAACCATTAGGTACAAGGATTTTTGGGCCTGTTACTCGTGAATTGCGCGGAGATAAGTTTATGAAAATTATCTCCTTAGCCCCTGAAGTGTTGTAAGGAAGGTTCAAAAATGCAAAAAATTAAACAAGGCGATGAGGTCATCGTTCTCACAGGGAAAGATAAAGGAAAGCAAGGAAAGGTCACTAGAATTTTTAATGAAGAGAATAAAGTTTTAGTGCAAGGCGTTAATGTCGCCAAAAAGCATCAGCGTGGAAATCCAAATGCTGGCGTAGCAGGTGGTATTATTGAAAAAGAAATGCCAATCCATATTTCAAATGTCGCGCTCTATAATCCTGAGACACAGAAAGCTGATCGTGTAGGATTTAAATTTCTGGAAGACGGTAAAAAAGTTAGATATTTTAAGTCGACAAATGAAGTTGTTGATGCGTAAGGAAGAGAGATGGCCAGATTAGAAACCGAATATAAAGAAAAAATTATCCCTGCGCTAAAAGAGCAGTTTGGATACAAGTCTGTGATGGAAGTTCCCAGGATAACCAAGATTACGCTTAATATGGGGGTGGGTGAAGCTGTCGCAGATAAAAAAGTATTGCAAGCTGCCATATCCGATATGGAAAAAATCGCAGGGCAAAAGCCAATTATTACCTTAGCCAGAAAATCAATTGCAGGATTTAAAATTCGCGATGATATGGCAATAGGCTGTAAAGTAACGCTACGTCGTGAAAGAATGTATGAATTCTTCGATAGGCTGGTGAGTATCTCAATTCCCCGGATACGAGATTTTCGTGGAATGAGCCCTAAAAGCTTTGATGGGCGTGGAAATTATTCGATGGGTATCAAGGAACAAATCATTTTCCCGGAAATTGATTACGATAAGATTGATACGCTAAGAGGTTTGGATATTTCCATCACAACAACGGCTAGAACCGATGAAGAAGGTTTGGCTTTGTTAAAGCTTTTCAAATTTCCATTTAAGAACTAAAGGGCGGAAAATGGCTAAAAAATCAATGGTTGCGCGTGAAAATAAACGTGCAAAATTAGTCCTCAAGTATGAACAGAAAAGAAGGGCCCTGAAAGAAATTATCAGAGATCCTGATTCATCTTTTGAAGACAAAGAAACAGCTCAATTACAACTTCAGAAGCTACCACGCGATTCAAGTCGATGCAGACAGAGAAACCGGTGTAATTTAACGGGGCGTCCGCATGGATATTACCGGAAATTTGGTCTTAGTCGAAATAAGTTAAGAGAAGCGACAATGCGCGGTGATGTTCCGGGCTTGACAAAAGCAAGCTGGTAATGGAACAGGTTTTGGAGATATAAAATGAGTATGAGTGATCCAATTGCAGATATGCTGACCCGGATTAGAAATGGTCAATCTGCAGGAAAGAAAAGTGTTAAATTGCCTTCGTCCAAATTAAAGGTTGCTATTGCAAAAGTTTTAAAGGATGAAGGCTACGTTGCCGATTATTCGACAGAAACGAATGGTAGTCACACTCAGATGACTATCGACTTAAAATATTATGATGGCAAACCTGTCATTGAACAAGTAAAGCGGGTAAGTCGCCCAGGTTTACGGATTTATAAATCAAAAGATGAATTGCCTAAAGTTTTAGGTGGTTTAGGGATCGCTATTGTCTCTACATCAAGTGGTGTAATGACGGATCGTGCTGCACGCGCAATTGGTCATGGCGGTGAAGTTATTTGTACGGTTTGCTAAGGGGAGTTTGTCATAATGTCTAGAATAGCAAATGCACCCATAAATGTTCCATCAGGCGTTGATATAAAAGTCGATCAAGATAATGTCGTTGTCAAAGGTAAAGGCGGTGAAATGACCTTTAACCTATATCAAGGCGTCAGTGTTGAAGTCGATGGGAATGTGATTCGGGTAAAATGGGATGGTGCGGTAAAAAATTCCAGAGCCCAGGCAGGAACGGCCCGGTCATGTATTAACAATATGGTAACTGGTGTTTCTGAAGGATTTCAGAAAAAATTAGTATTGATTGGAGTTGGGTATAGAGCCCAGGTTCAAGGAAAAAAATTAACATTATCGCTAGGCTTTTCTAATCCGGTTGAATATACGATTCCTGAAGGAGTTAGCATTGATGCGCCCAGTCAGACTGAGTTAGTGGTCAAAGGGGCTGATAAACAACAGATAGGTCAGGTCGCTGCAGAAATCCGAGCTTTCCGTCCACCAGAACCTTATAAAGGCAAGGGTGTACGCTATGCTGATGAATATGTCGCAAGAAAAGAAGCCAAAAAGAAGTAGGTTAAGTAATGGATAAGAAAGCATCACGTTTGAAACGCGCTTTAAGACAGCGTTGTAAAATAAAACAATTAGGTGTCAATAAATTAACCGTGCATAAAACGGCTAAACATATTTATGCACAAGTTATTTCTGTTGATGGTACTGCGACATTGGCTAGCGCTTCAACCACTCAAGCCGATATAAAAAATTCTGTGAACTATACAGGAAATAAAGATGCAGCTGCGGCAGTTGGAAAAATGATTGCTGAAAAAGCGATAGCGGCCGGTGTTACGAATGTGGCATTCGATCGTTCAGGGTTTAAATATCATGGTCGTGTTAAGGCATTAGCAGATGCTGCACGTGAAGCTGGTTTGAAGTTCTAGGGGTATAAAAATGGCAACAGCACCATCTCAAGGTAGTAGCGACGGATTAAAAGAAAAATTAGTTTCTGTTAGACGTGTAGCAAAAGTAGTTAAAGGCGGTCGTGTTTTCGGTTTTACGGCCTTAACAGTAGTCGGTGACGGGCAAGGACGCGTTGGATATGGCGTTTGTAAGGCAAGGGAGGTTCCTATTGCAATACAAAAGTCGTTAGAGCAAGCGCGAAAAAATATGCGTAGCGTCGCTTTAAAAGACGATACATTGCAATATACAGTCGTATCAAATACAGGTGCGGCAAAAGTATACATGCAGCCTGCCTCTGAAGGTACCGGTATAATAGCTGGTGGTGCTATGCGTGCAGTATTCGAAGTCGTTGGTGTCCATAATGTATTGGCTAAATGTATCGGTACGAATAACCCTATTAATGTCGTCAGGGCTACCATAGATGGGTTGTCAGGAATGCACAACGCCAAAACTATTGCCGCGAAGCGTGGTTTAACAGTCGAAGAAATTACTGGGTAACAATCATGGCTGATAAAAAATTAAGCTTAACCATGACCAAAAGTAAAATTGGTCGACTCAAAAGTCATCAAGCCTGTTTAAAAGGTTTGGGCTTAAAAAGAATTCATCAAACTGTTGAGGTGATTGATACGCCAGAAAATAGAGGGATGATCAATAAAATCGCTTACATGTTAAAAGTTGAGGAAGTCTAATGTATTTAAACACTATTCAATCAGCTTATGGATCTAGAAAAGATCGTAAACGTGTGGGTCGAGGTATTGGGTCAACATTAGGTAAAACATGTGGAAGGGGCCATAAAGGTCAGAAGTCACGTAGTGGTGGTTTTCATAAGGTCGGTTTTGAAGGTGGACAGATGCCTTTACAGCGGCGTTTGCCTAAAGTCGGCTTCACCTCACGAAAGAAAAAATATTACGCTGAAATTCGTCTGAACGAGTTGATGAAAATTTCAAGTGAAGTTGTTGATTTAGCTGCGCTGATAGAGGCTGATTTAGTTCCCGCTTTTACAAAAAAAGTAAAAGTCATTAAGTCAGGCGAAATAACTAAATCAGTTACAGTGAAAGGATTGTTTGTTACATCAGGGGCAAAACAATCAATTGAAGCTGTTGGTGGAAAGGTAGAGGAATAACGTGAGTACTTCAAGAGCTGAAATGGCAAGTAAAATGAGTGGATTTTCAGAGCTGAAGACACGGTTGCTTTTTGTTCTTGGAGCCTTCTTTGTATACCGGGTTGGAGCTCATATCCCGGTGCCTGGAATTGATCCGAAAGCACTTGCAGTTATGTTTGAACAGCAAAGCGGCTCAATTTTAGATATGTTTAATATGTTCTCGGGTGGGGCATTAAGACGGCTGAGTTTGTTTGCATTAGGTATTATGCCCTATATCTCGGCATCAATTATCATGCAGCTAATGACGGTTGTGGTCCCACAGTTTGAACAATTAAAGAAGGAAGGGGAGTCAGGGCGTCGTAAAATTTCCCAGTATACCCGGTATGGAACTGTCTTTCTTGCAACATTTCAAGCTATTGGTATTTCGGTCGCATTACAAAATCAATCGGCAGGTGGATTGCCTGTTGTTATCAATCCAGGTGTCAGTTTTATTGTTATCACAACCATTACGCTGGTGACTGGAACAATTTTTCTGATGTGGCTAGGTGAACAGGTTACTGAACGCGGCATTGGTAATGGCATATCATTGATAATCTTTGCGGGTATCGTTTCAGGTTTGCCTTCTGCAATCGGCGGTACATTGGAACTGGCGCGCACGGGCGAAATGAACAGTGCCTTTATCGTTTTATTGTTCCTGGTTGCGATTGCAGTCACTGCGTTGGTTGTATTCGTTGAGCGAGGGCAGCGGCGGATTATTATCCAATATCCTAAACGCCAACAAGGTCGTAAAATGTATGCAGGCCAAAGTAGCTTTCTGCCTCTCAAATTAAATATGGCTGGGGTTATTCCGCCAATTTTTGCCTCAAGTATAATATTGTTTCCAGCAACCATAGCAGGCTGGTTTGGAAATGCGGAAGGTTTTGGATGGCTGCAAGATATTTCGACGGTACTATCGCCGGGTCAGCCTGTTTATGTTTTATGTTATGCGGCAGCAATCGTTTTTTTCTGTTTCTTTTATACGGCGTTAGTTTTTAATTCTAAAGAGACAGCAGATAATTTGAAAAAATCAGGTGCATTCTTACCTGGCATTAGACCAGGTGCGCAGACTGCGGCTTATATCGATAAGGTTTTAACACGATTGACATTTGTTGGCGCCTTTTACATTACATTGGTTTGCTTGTTGCCAGAATTTTTAATCGTTTATTGGAATGTCCCATTTTATTTTGGTGGAACATCATTATTAATCATAGTTGTTGTTGTCATGGATTTTATTTCGCAAATGCAGACACATTTGATGTCGCAGCAATATGAAGGATTGATGAAGAAAGCCAAACTAAAAAAATAATTGGAGTATGAGCTGTGAAAGTAAGAGCATCAGTTAAGAAAATATGTAGAAATTGTAAGGTTATCAAACGCAAAGGTATTGTTCGGGTTATTTGCAAAGATGCTCGACATAAACAGCGTCAAGGATAATATTTTGTTGCGCTGGATTTATCTAAATGCTATAATTTGGCGCTTAACTTCAGAGTACTGTAGTAGGAGTATCTAGATGGCACGTATTGCCGGAATTAATGTCGCTGATCATAAACATGCGGAAATCGCATTGACAGCTATCTATGGTGTTGGCCGCCAAACAGCACGAAAAATTTGTCAAGAAGTTGGTATCGAACCATCGGTAAAGATAAAAGACTTGGCAGAAGATCAATTGGAGTCAATTCGTAAGGTGATTTCAGGCATGACTGTTGAGGGCGACTTGCGTAGAGAAGTCTCCATGAACATCAAAAGACTGATGGACTTGGGGTGCTATCGTGGTATCCGACATAGAAGAGGTTTACCTTTAAGAGGCCAAAGAACACGTACTAATGCACGTACGCGTAAAGGACCCCGTAAACCGATAAGAAAATAAGATATTCTGGAACTTAAGCAATGGCAACACAAAACAGATCAAAAAAACGCGTTAAAAAAGAAGTGGCAGACGGGGTTGCACACGTACATGCTTCCTTTAACAACACTATCATTACTATTACAGACCGTAAAGGCAACGCTTTATCCTGGGCGACATCTGGTGGATCAGGCTTTCGCGGATCAAGAAAAAGTACACCTTTTGCGGCGCAGGTAGCAGCTGAAAAAGCGGGTCAGGTTGCACGCGATTTCGGAATGAAAAATCTTGAAGTGATGATTAAAGGGCCAGGCCCAGGTCGTGAATCTGCTGTTCGGGCTTTAAATAATCTTGGCTTTAAAATTTCCAATATTGTTGATGTGACTCCGATACCTCACAACGGATGTCGTCCACCCAAGAAACGTCGCGTATAAAAAGTTTTCGGAGTAATAAAAATGGCAAGATATCTAGGACCAACGTGTAAGTTAGCCCGTAGAGAAGGAACAGATTTATTTCTAAAAGGAAGAGGTAAGTCGTTAGAAGGAAAATGCAAGCTCGAACAAAGACCGGGTCAGCACGGTGCAAAAAGAACACGTAGTTCCGATTATGCACTACAGCTTCGAGCTAAACAAAAAATTCGTCGTATCTATGGTATTTTAGAAAAGCAGTTTAGAAACTATTATAAAGCAGCTGATTTGAAAAAAGGCGCAACAGGTTTAAATCTGTTAAATCTTTTAGAATCGCGTTTAGATAATGTGGTTTACCGTATGGGGTATGCCAGTACGCGTGCTGAAGCGCGTCAACTGGTGTCTCATAAAGCGATTATGGTTAATGGCCAGGTCGTTAATATCCCGTCATATCAGGTTTCTGTAGACGATATCATTTCAATTCGTGAGAAAGCTAAAAAACAACAGCGTATTATTGATGCGTTGGGTGTGGCTGAGCAATATGGCTTTCCTGCTTGGGTCGAAGTTAATGTTAAAGAAATGAGCGGTACTTTTAAATCATTGCCAGATCGTGCTGATTTAGGGTCAGACATTAATGAGCAATTGGTTGTTGAGCTTTATTCTAAATAATTAACCCGAGATTAAACTATGCAGAATTCCATTGCTGGCTTATTGAAACCCCAGTTAGTAGAGGTTGTTAATCAGACGGCAAATCATTCCCGAATCGTTATTGAGCCACTGGAAAGAGGTTTCGGCCATTCATTAGGGAATGCACTAAGACGTGTCATGTTATCATCTATACCTGGTTGTGCAGTTACTGAGGTTCAAATTGATGGTGTATTACACGAATATACAGTCGTTGAAGGCGTTCATGAGGATGTTATTGATATCCTTTTGAATTTAAAAAAGCTGGCTGTTGTTCTTCATTCTAATGACAAAAATGAAGTTAGTCTGTCCTTAACAAAAAAAGGGCCCGGTACTGTTACAGCAAGTGATTTTGATTTGCCGCATGATGTTGAAATTGTCAATCCTGAATTGGTTATTGCAAATCTAACCCAGGATGCAAACTTTAGTGTGACTGTCAAGGTGGAACGTGGTCGCGGCTATGTTCCCGCCTCTGTTAGAAAAGAAAATATGGACAATATTCCGGTTGGTGTTTTGATGGTTGATGCAACCTTCAGTCCAATCGATAAAGTTGCTTATCATGTTGAAAATACACGGGTGGCTGAGCGGACTAATTTAGATAAGTTGGTTTTTGAACTTGAAACTAACGGAACAGTTGATCCGGAAGAAACCATCAAATTGGCAGCAACCATTTTACATGAACAACTATCTGTGTTTGTTAAGCTGGATATTGTGGATAAGCCTGATGGTGAGCCGGAGCCAAAACCTGAGCCAGGTTTTCCACCAGAATATCTGCGTCCGGTCGATGATCTTGAGTTAACAGTGCGATCAGCTAATTGTTTGAAAGCAGAAAATATTTTCTATATTGGTGATTTGATTCAACGAACAGAAGTTGAATTATTGAAAACACCCAATTTAGGTAAAAAATCCTTAACTGAGATTAAAGACGTTCTTGCGACAAAGGGATTGGCATTAGGGATGCGTTTAGAAAATTGGCCGCCTGAAGATTTAGCCGATCAATCTCAAAGTTAAATTTAAACACGTTATAGGTCATTTTAGAAATGAGACACCGTAAGTCTGGTAGACAGTTAAATAGAAATAGCAGCCATAGAAAAGCAATGTTTAGCAATATGGCGACATCATTGTTTAAACACGAGTTGATTAAAACGACTTTGCCTAAGGCAAAAGAGTTGCGCCGAGTGGCCGAACCTTTAATTACTTTGTCAAAAACAGATTCTGTCGCTAAACGTAGGCAAGCATTTGCTAAATTGCGTGATAGAGATGTTGTTACAAAATTGTTCAATGAATTAGGCCCTCGCTATCAAAATAGGCCGGGGGGTTATTTAAGAATTATTAAATGTGGCTATCGTCCTGGAGATGATGCGCCGATGGCTTATGTTGAGTTAGTTGATCGTCCTGAATTAGACATCAATGAAAACGAAGAATAGATGAAATAAAAAAGCCGGGTCGCCCCCGGCTTTTTTGTATCAATAATATAGGCTTTTACAGAAGCCTATGTGTTACTTATTCCCCACACAAGAGCATTTCCACTTCAACCATCCTCATTTATGCGTGTTGCGTATAGGTATACTCTTTAAGGCGTTATTTTTTGGCTAATGCTTGACTAAATGCATTAGCAAAGGACGTGGTTGGACGCTTGGCAGCCGTTTTTTTCTTAACCGGTTTTTGGGTGCTTGCCTGAGAATCATTACCCTTTTTCATCGATAACGAAATTCGTTTTCGTTCTATATCGACCTCTAATACCTTCACTTTGACAATTTGTCCGGTTTTAACCACTTCTTTAGGGTCGTTAATAAAACGATCGGCTAAGTGAGAAACATGTACTAAACCATCCTGATGAACGCCAATATCAACGAAAGCGCCAAAGTTTGCTACATTGGTGACCACGCCATTCAAAAGCATGTCGGGTTTTAAATCCGTTATTGAATCAATACCTTCTTTAAAATCTGCGCTTTTAAATTCGGGACGTGGATCGCGGCCAGGTTTTTCCAGTTCGCTTAAAATATCGATGACAGTCGGGAGACCAAACGCTTCGGTTGTGAAGTTAGCGGCCTCAAGTTGTTTTAAATAATCGCGTTGCCCAATAATGGCAGTGATTGTTTTGCGCGTATCTTCAAGAATGGCATTGACAACCGGATAGGCCTCTGGGTGTACGGCTGAGGCATCCAGTGGGTTTTTGCCATTCATGATCCGGAGAAAACCGGCGGCTTGCTGAAATGCCTTATCGCCTAATCGCGGCACTCTTTTAAGTTCAGACCGTTGTTTGAATGGGCCGTTTTGGTCACGGTAAGCGACGATATTTTCGCTAACTGTAGCATTAAGTCCTGAAACCCGTTTCAATAAGGCGACCGAAGCCGTGTTGACATCGACACCGACGGCATTTACACAGTCTTCGACCACTGCATCCAGGCTTTTGGATAATTTATGTTGGTTGAGGTCGTGTTGATATTGGCCGACACCAATCGATTTAGGGTCAATTTTGACCAGTTCAGCCAAAGGGTCTTGTAAACGACGAGCGATTGAAACGGCGCCACGTAAAGACACGTCTAAATCTGGAAATTCCTTGGCGGCAAGTTCTGAGGCTGAATAAACTGATGCCCCCGCTTCTGAAACCATGATTTTTGTGAGCTTTAAATCCGGGTATTTCTGAATAAGCTCTGAGATCAGCTGATCGGTTTCGCGTGAGCCGGTGCCATTGCCAATGCTGACTAAATCAACTGAATATTGTCGGATAAGTTTCGCCAGTATATTGATAGATTGCGTCCATTGTTTCCGCGGTGGATGAGGGTAAATCGTTTCTGTTGTTAATAATTTACCGGTAGCATCCACGATGGCTACTTTAACGCCGGTTCGGATGCCGGGGTCTAGTCCCATTGTGGCTCTGGGGCCGGCGGGTGCTGCCAATAATAAATCTTTTAAATTGCTGGCGAAAACACGGATCGCTTCCTGCTCTGATTGCTCGCGAAGGCGCATCTTTAAGTCCAGATCAATACGGGTGAATAATTTAATTTTCCATGTCAAGCGCGCCGTTTGGGTGTGCCATGTATTGCAAGGCGTATCATCTTTTGTAATACCAAGGCGTTTAGATACTTGTGAGATGGCGTACTGATGTCCGAGTTCTTCATCGTGCGCTGGGGATAGGCTTAAGCTCAGGAAATCTTCATTTCTACCCCGGAACAGCGCGAGCGCACGATGGGAGGGGATTTTTTTGATGGCTTCCTGGTAATCAAAATAATCCCGAAATTTTGCCGCATGACTTTCCTGGTCTGCGATAACCTTAGATGACAACACACCATTATCCCAAATATATTCGCGGAGTTCGCTGATCAATTCGGCATCTTCTGCCAGTTGTTCCATAATGATTTGCCGAGCCCCCTCTAACACACTCTTTGTATCCGGGAAGCCTTTTTCGCTGTTGAGGAAAGCTTTTGCACAGTCTTCCGGGATGGCATCACGGTTTGTTTTTAACAGATCGGCCAGCGCTTCCAGGCCCGCCTCGCGTGCAATCTGAGCTTTAGTCCGACGTTTTGGCTTGAATGGCAGATATAAATCTTCCAGCAACGTTTTGCTCTCGGCGGCGTTAATTGAATTTTCAAGTTCTGGTGTTAATTTATTCTGTTCAGCAATGCTTTTTAGAATAGCCTGTTTGCGATCTTCCAGTTCTCGCAAATAGATTAAGCGTTCTTCTAAATGGCGTAATTGCGTATCATCCAAGCCACCTGTCATTTCCTTACGATATCGTGCAATAAACGGCACGGTAGCACCCTCATCCAAAAGTTTGACAGCGGCATTTACTTGATGAACACTGGCAGAAAGTTCAGTTGCGATGCGTTCGATAATATCCATTTCGATTCAATTGAAGATTTAAAAACGACAATTCTATCCTAAACCGATGTGATATGCGGATCTTATGAGTTGAGTCCATTCGTATTTTAATGGACGCGGCTATTTTTATGGCGTGCTGTGAGATCGTTGCTATACTTAAAACTGTGATGAAAGCACGGTCGTAAAACAAAGATGACATTGTTGTTCTGATATTCTCAGGGTCTTATGCAATACAGTCATTTCGGCGTGTGAGTGATTCACTGTCTTTTAATATTGGACCGGGAAGAGAAGTAGCGTGTTTAATGGGAAAAATATACTGGTTACAGGCGGGACAGGATCTTTTGGTCAGCTGTTTATTCGAACTGTTCTAGAGCGCTTTAAACCTCATCGTTTAATTATCTATTCCAGAGATGAGCTAAAGCAGTTTGAAATGCAGCAATTTTTTAATCAAAGCTGTATGCGTTATTTTATTGGTGATGTCAGAGATTTGGAACGCATCAAGTTAGCGATGCAAGGGGTTGATTATGTTGTTCATGCTGCCGCTTTAAAACAAGTCCCAGCCGCAGAATATAACCCCATGGAATGCATAAAAACCAATGTTCATGGCGCGGATAATGTTATCAAAGCGGCGATTCATAACCAGGTAAAAAAAGTCATTGCGCTGTCGACGGATAAGGCCGCAAATCCAATAAATTTATACGGTGCGACAAAACTTTGTTCAGATAAATTGTTTGTTGCCGCAAATAATATTACCGGGGATGAAAGCACCATTTTTTCTGTTGTCCGTTATGGCAATGTCGTTGGCTCTCGTGGT
>Ga0114934_10001215_pt1 | contig 16685 bp, 11 predicted proteins | sample 4SBtaG_2_FD_99695 | JGI IMG/M metagenome (GOLD analysis project Ga0114934, IMG submission 99695) | Deep subsurface microbial communities from Kolumbo volcano to uncover new lineages of life (NeLLi) - 4SBTROV10_white metaG | ecosystem: Environmental > Aquatic > Marine > Volcanic ... | reverse complement strand
TCAAAATAGAAGCTCATATCCTCTTAAAATAGGTGGAGATCTTAATGTTAATCTTTCTCCCACATTAAAACTTAATTTAACCACCTTTACCGATTTTGCACAGGTAGAAGCTGATAAAATACCTGTAAATTTATCACGCTTTGGCGTATATTATCCCGAAAAGCGTCAGTTTTTTCTCGAAGGCTACGATTTATATAATTTTTATCTTGGAGATAGAAACCGAGCTTTCTATACCCGTGAAATTGGACTCGAAAATGGAAAGGTTGTGCCTATCATTGCAGGAACAAGACTTTTTGGAAAGGTTGGGCGAAATAATATTGGCTTTTTAAACATTCAGGAAGCTGCAATTGATACCATTCCTACCACTAACAATACTGTTTTTAGATACAAACACAACATTGGAAAACAATCATATATAGGCGGAATATTCACTAATGTTATCAATACAAATCATTCGAATCAGGTTCTTGGGATTGATGTAAATTATCAATCAGCAAATTTTTTGAAAGACAAAAATATTTCTATAAGGACACAATTATCAACAAGTTTTGAGAATTTCAAACTCACAAATAACGCTTTAACATACCGATTATCTGCTGATTATCCCAATGATTTGATTGATAATTTTATGGCAATAGGCAGCATGCAACGAAATTTTAATCCCGAACTTGGTTACATTTATAGAACCAATTACAAATCTTATTCTTGGTATTTTCGCATAATGCCGCGATGGTTTACAAAATATGGCATTAAAAGATTAGCTTTAAAACCATGGGGATTTACTCTTTATCGAACTAATACAACCGGCGAATTGGAGAGTTTTAATAACGAAACCCGCCCGCTTGGTGCTGTATTTAAATCGGGTGATCGTTTTGAAGTTAATATTATTCAAAGTTACGACCGCATTGATAATAGCTTTGATCTTACTGATGATATTTCCATTCCGGTCGGAAAATATTGGATGTACAATTATGAACTACAGTTTGAAACCTATCAAGCACGTAAAATATGGACTTTTTTACTATATAATTGGGGCGGTTTTTATACAGGTTCAATACAAACACTTGAAGGTGGTGTTGGACTGAATATCAACAAACATTTTAATATAACCGGTGTATATTCAGGGAATTGGGTTTGTTTGCCACAGGGAAATGTTTTTACCAATGAAATAACTTCTAATTTGAATTATGCATTTACAACAAAATTAAATTTTTCATTATTTGCCCAATTTAACGACTTGGATGAGGTAATGATATATAATGTCCGCTTACATTGGATACCTAAAGTAGGCTCGGATTTTTATTTTGTTTACAATATTGGTTATGAGGAACCTGTTAAACAAATTGATTATTTGAAACCAACAACAACTGATGCTGTTGTGAAACTTATTTATCGAATAACTTTTTAAAAATGCCATGATAAAATAGTTGACAATGAAAAATTATTATAAAATACTTAAAAAACCGATTTTATTAGTCGGCATACTAATATTTATTGCAGGTGTTTTTTCCTTCACAAAGATGAAAACTAATCTGTTTCCTGCAGTGCAATTTCCACGCATCTCAATAATTATAGATGCTGGGCAAATCCCTATTGACAGAATGATGATATCTGTTACTCAACCCATTGAGAATGCAGTTAAGAAGGTTAATGGTGTTCGTCTCGTGAAAAGTAACACAAGTCGTGGAAGTGCCACCGTAGAAGTTTATTTCAATTGGGGATTGGATATTTATGCATTAAAGCCACAACTTGAAAGCCGTATTAATGAGATAAAAAACTTTTTGCCTCCCGGTGTAAATATTTCGGCAGAAGTAATGAATCAATCGCTGTTCCCTGTTTATGGTTATACGCTTGAAAATCCCGATAAAACAGATGTGGACTTAAAAGATATTGCCAATGTAATTGTGCGTCCTGCATTTTCGCAAGTTTCCGGTATTTCAAATGTCGTGATTCGAGGTGGTCGTAGCAAAGAATATGTTGTAGCACCCATCCCTGCTAAAATGATGGCGCTTAATATTGTTCCGCAAGATATTATTGATGCTTTTGATAATAGCAATTTTGTATCATCGGCAGGACTTCTTCCTGACCATTACAGAATGTATTTAACATTACTTGATACCCGTGTTCAGGATATTAACGAGCTGAGTAATACTGTTATAAAAAACAGAGATGGACGAATTATCAAAATAAAAGATATTGCCCATATCAAACTTGAAGAACAACAAGAATTTGTGAAAATTAATGCTAATGGAAACAATGCTGTAATCATTGACTTAGTAAAACAGCCCGGAATAAATCTCACCGATTTTGCCGGTGGTATTGAACAGAAAGCACAAGAAATAAGAAAACTTTTACCCAAAGGCTATTCTTTAAAACCCTATTACAATCAAAGTGCCTTTGTATCCGAGAGTGTCGACGGTGCAATGAAAATAATTTACGAGGGTCTTTTTCTGGCATTTTTGGTAATTATTCTGTTTTTGCGTTCAGGGCGTTCGAGTTTAGTCGTTATGTTGACTATTCCCGTTACAGTTGCCTTTTCTTTTTTAATACTTCATTTTGTGGGAATAACCATAAATATTATGTCGCTTGGTGCCATTGCAGCTTCCGTGGGTTTAATTATTGACGATGCAATCGTTATTATTGAACAGATTTACAAAAATCACGAGGCTTATCCTGATAAAAATAAATATCAGGTGGTTCAAATGTCTATAAAATTTTTACTTCCTGCAATGATTGCCTCTTCACTTTCAACGATTGTAATTTATTTTCCGTTCCGATTAATGAGTGGTTTAGCCGGTAGCTTTTTTCGTGTTCTATCTGTTACAATGCAAATTACAATGATTGTTTCATTTTTGGTTACCTGGCTGCTATTGCCTGTTTTCCATATCCTTATAGGATACAAACACAAAGCAAAAAAAACAAGCCATAGAATATCTTTATTGACTTGGTTTTATAATAAGCCGGTTTATTCTTTTGCTTTTGTATTGATATTATTGTTTGTAGGATATTTTGCCTCCACCAAATTACAAACAGGATTTTTACCCAAATTAGATGAAGGCTCAATAGTAATGGATTATTATTCGCCACCCGGCACCAATATTGACGAAACAGACCGTTTGTGTCAGGAAATGGAAAAAGTAATTTTGGCAAACCCCAATGTGGAGAGTTACTCTCGCAGAACAGGAATTAGAATGGCATTTCGTGCTCATCCTGCCAATGAGGGCGATTATTCAATTCAATTAAAACACAAGCGTAAAAAATCTACCGAGGAAGTAATTAATGATTTACGGCAAGCAATATCAGCAAATGTCCCTGTTTTAAAAATAGAATTTGGGCAACGAATTGCTGATTTATTGGGCGATTTAATTGGTAAAGCACAACCCATTGAGGTGAAAATATTTGGCGATAACTACCAACAACTTCAAACCATTGCAGACCAATGCCACACCGTCATGGATAGCATCCCAGGTATTGTTGATATTGACGATGGTTTAGTTCCCGAAGGACCTGCGCTTATATTTAAGCCAAACATCGATAAATTAGCACTATACAATATCGATTTAAGCAATTTTGATACACAACTTAAAACAATTATCGAAGGCGTACCTGTGGGTAGAAGTGCTAATATTCCGACACCAAATCCCGATCAGGCTGCCATGACTTCGGGTTTGCAAATTGGCGATATACAAGAAGGTCAGCAAATGCGAAGAGTAATTATGCGTTTTGTTGATTTTGCCGATAACGATTTGGAAGTCTTGAAAAAACAACCCATATTCTTGCCAAATGGAACCAGTCGTCCTTTATCATTTTTCTGCGATATAAAGCCTCAATCCGGCGATGTTATTGAAAGTCGTGAGAATTTAAAACCGGTAATTATTCTAACCGCACGATTAGAAAATAAAGATTTAGGAACTGCCGTATCTGAGATTAAAAACTCATTTGCCGATAAAATCAACTTGCCACCAGCCTATTACATAGAATATGGTGGTGCTTATGCACAGCAACAACAATCGTTTAAAGAGCTGATGATGATTTTAATATTGGCCATACTTTTGGTTTTTGTTGTTTTAATGTTTCTTTTCAGACGCTGGTCAATTTCAATTTTAATCCTGTTTTTATCGATATTGGGAATAACCGGAAGTTTAATATTACTTTATATTTTCAATATTCCATTAAATGTAAGTAGTTACACCGGATTGATAATGATTGTAGGAATAATAGCTGAGAACGCCATTTTTACAGCATTTCAATACTTCAAAGATTTAAAAAATAACAATAGAGCATTGGCGGTAAATAATGCAATTTCGCATCGTTTGCGTCCTAATTTAATGACGGCTTTAAGTGCCATTTTGGCGCTTATTCCTTTGGCTATTGGCATTGGTGTTGGGGCACAAATGCAACAAGCATTGGCTGTTGCAGTTATTGGCGGATTTATTGTAGCTTTGCCATTGCTTCTGATAGTTTTACCAAGTTTTATAAAATTTTTAAAAATTAAATAGAGTCTGCTGATTTTCTTTAAGCAGCACATAGCTCAATTTTTATTTTCGAGCTGACTTCCATATTTTTATAGCTTTCCAAAAAGAGCACTAAAAAACTAATTTTTCAACCCATCTATAAAATTTTTCTTATATTTGTTATAAAGAAAAATTTAAATCTGAAAAAATGGAAAACCAAGAGAACAGAGAATTCAAGAGAAAGTACATTTTATTTACGGGAATTATAGGAGGTTTATTAGGACTCTTAGGATTTAAAGCATTTTTTACTCATGACCCATTTGATTTAATTTATTTTTCATTCTTCTTGTTCTTTTTCTTTCTAAAAGACATAAATTCTAAACTGAAATATTTAGGAATACTTGGAATCATTGGGTTAATTATAGCAACAATGGGAATTTTGGGAATATTTAAAATTTAAAAAAATAACGACACCACAACACTGGCGCACAGGTAATAGCGAATTCCGTGTTTCATGGAAACCGCAAGCTAAAAAACTGATACTACAATGAAAATTGAATTTAAAGAAGAACAAAAAATCACACAATGGTGGTTGTGGCTGATTTTAATACCAATCGGATTTCTACCTATTATTGGAATTTATAAACAAATTATACTCGAAGAACCTTTTGGCGACAATCCAATGTCCGACATTGGATTAGTAATATTTGCGATTTTTATATTTTCATTGCTAGGACTTTTTATTCTAATGAAACTGAAAACTACTATTGACACTGATAAAATTGAAATGAGTTTCTTCCCATTTGTAAAAAAGACAACTAAATGGACTGAAGTAAAAAAAGCAGAAGTTGTAAACTACGGTTTTGTAGGCGGTTGGGGAATAAGACTTTGGACAAAATACGGAACGGTTTATAACATTAAGGGAAATAAAGGATTGGCGATTGAACTTCTGAATGGTAAGAAATATCTAATCGGAACCCAAAAAGAAACTGAAATGAATGAAATCGTTAAAAAAATCAGTGGGTAATGAAAACTATAAATGATAGGGTTTAGGTGGTTAGCTGAAATGAAAGTGAATAAAATAAATGTTAGTGATAAATCGAAAGGTTTGGAGTTAAAAATCCCCAACTGCTTATAGCCACGACCGTTTGTGGTAATGCAAAAAAACGAAACAATATAACAAGATTGAAAAATATATAAATTAAATAACCCACAAACAGCACATTTAAAATTTTCACAAGCCGATGTACAACCTAATACCGATATGTGTTCAATTGTATAATTTCAGTTTGCTATTGCGCCTGAAATTATATTAAATATCAATCGGCATTATACTGAAATACAGACTATTAAATTATAATATAATTGAATTAGGCACTTTGCTAATAATTTTAATTTTGAAACTAATGTGATAATTTTTAATACGCTCACTATTAGTATAATGAATTAATTTTGGGGGTAAATTATCGTTACTGATTGTTTCAATAATATTTTTTTATAAACAGATTTTTTGATTTTATAATGAACTTCATGGCTTTTCTTGACATCAAAAAAATTTCGTCAATTTTCAAACGAAATGGTGTGTTTATTTTTTTAATTAACTTCATCGCATACCGACTTGCTATCAAGTTGCTTAAAATACTTCGTTTGTATTTTAAGATTGAATTTATGCATAAAAAAATATTTCTATAAATTTGTCCTCATTACAAACAAGGACTAGACAGGGTGTACAAAATGTAATATTGCTTAAGTGCCTAATTCAATAAAATAAATAATTATAAGCTTGCCTGGCAACAGACAGGATTTAACGCAACTTGGTATAAAATTGCAAAAGAGCTGTTTCTTTGCCATCGCTGAATATTTACTTAATTTTGCAGTTTAATTTAATGGAGAGAATAGAAATGAATAATATAAATGAAAAAATTGCAGAAATGGTTTTAAATAATCATTTTCTGTTGTTGGTATTAGAAAGATTTGGAATAAATCTTGGCTTGCAAGAAAAAACAGTTAAAGATATTTGTGCCGAGAATAGTATCAATACAAATGTGTTTCTGGCTATTTGTAATCTACATAAAAACCCTAATGAAATACCTGAATTAACTCTGCAAATTGAAGATATTAGAGTAATTCTAAATTATCTCAAAAATACTCACGAATATTATAAAACAGAAGTATTACCAAAAGTGTCAGGGCAAATAAAATCAATAACAGAAAACAATAAAGATTTAACATATATTCTTATTGAACGCTTTTTTCAAGAATATAAGCAAGAAGTATTCAAACATTTAGAATATGAAGAAACAATAGTATTCCCTTATGCAGTGGACTTAATTTCAGGTAATTATAAAATAAATAATTATAAAATAAAAGACTATAAAAACCATCATACTGATATTGAAGTCAAACTTTCGGAGTTAAAAAATCTTTTAATAATGCATCTTCCCTATAAAAACGACCAAAAATTCAGGAGAGAAATACTTTTTGAACTTTTTCGTTTGGAAAAAGATTTGAGAATCCATACCATTATTGAAGAAAGTATTTTAATAAAGGCTATTGAAAATTTAGAAAATGACATGTTATAATGGGAAAACTAAATTGCATAGCATTTATTTCTATACCTGTTATTATTAAAGAAGGTATAATGAGCGTTTTAAATCCTAAAAACCCTAATCTAAAAACGGATACTTTTAATACTATTCAGGAATTAAAGAATTATAAGGACAAAAGTATTTTTAATCTGATAATTATTAATTCCGATATTACTGAAAATAAAATAAATAGTATAAAGAATATAAAGTCAAGTATCCCAAATATTAAGATTATTGGAATAATATCAAATAACCCCAATCGGGATTTTTATTCGCTAATTGACAACAAAATATACTTAAACGATAATGCTTCAAAAATTGTAGAAATAGTTGAACTTTGTTTGTCTGATGAAAACAAATCAAATAAAAAAAGTTTTGAAAATAAACTTAGCGACAGAGAAACGGATGTGCTAAAATTATTGGTGGCAGGAAAAGCCAATAAAGAAATTGCCGATGAACTTTTCATCAGCATACATACCGTAATTTCTCACCGAAAAAACATCACCACCAAACTTGGAATAAAATCAACGGCGGCAATGGCAATATATGCGGTTGCAAACAACATTATCGACATCGACGATAAGCTAAATTTATTCAAATAATCATCCTATCCCTACAAAAAGGGATAGCAACTTCCAAAAATCACATCTTTAAGGGATTGTCCAGCTTTTTTGATTGCAATATTTTTGTACTGTAAATAAATTTAAAATTTCAGCAATGCAAAAGACAGGAATATTTTAAGGCTTTTCAACAGAAAATGCAGAAGAAGAAGCAAAACAAATTCAGTTGACATTGGCGATATGCAAGATGATTTTGATGAGTTTATGACAGAAAATTATCACGCAATTTGCCACGACTCATACAATTTACCGTTGTGCGTCATGCTAAGAGAAGGTTGAGAACATAATAAAAGGAATAAAGGATATGAAGAATTTTTTTCTAATTATTGGAATCATTTTAATCGGTAAAAATATTAGTGCTCAAATTGGCGGTATTTCAGGCTCTAAAATAAGTGCTGTATGCGTTGATGTAGTTGACAATAAAAAAGTGGAATTTGAACCAAGCGTTTCTTATTCTACTTCAAAATATTTTTGGGATAATAGCGGAATTTTAAAAAATAGTTATCATTCAGCTGACAGCATTAATTATTTTACTGAAATGAATTTCAGGGTAACATACGGTTTATGGGATAAGCTGGAATTTGGCGGAAGTATTTCAACAGAACTTTTAGAGAGTAATTTAGGACTTAGATATGTCATTATGCAAAATAAAAAATTTGGATTTACTGCCATTACCGGTGCAAATATTCCCTTAGGCAACAAGCCTATTGACAATTCCATAAAAACAACTCAAAACACCATTTCAGCTGGATTCGGATTTGTTATGTCTGTTCAGTTTAACGATAACCTGTCTCTTGATTTTAATGCTCAGGATAAATCATTTCTTAAAGAAACAGAAGAAAAACACAAAGGAAGTTATTATTTAAATGCTGATGTAGGTTATTATTTATTTGCTCATCAATTACAGCTCATTACCGGTTTTGGTTATCAATATTCTAAGTTTGAAAATTTTAGCAATAATTTATTGACAATATATCCCGGATTAACTATAGAAACAGGCAAAAATTATATTATAGTTTTAAGTTGTCCTTTTGACATTTACGGAAAAAATACCGATAAGAGTTTTGGGATAAATTTTGCGTTGACACTTACATTTGAATAAAAAGTAAGACCACACGATATTTTTCTATCTTTAATCCCGGTTTTGTTTTTTCCGGACAAAATATCGCATAAAAAACATGGCAGTAGAGATAATTCCTATAATATAAAGCATATAGCTTTCTTTAAATCCGAGCCGATAATTACGGTAAATAGCCATCCCTGTGCTGACAATAGCAAATATCAACCACAGTTTTTCTAAAAAATAAGTTATCTTATTGGTCTTCAATGTAAACAGTCCCCTTTACTTTTTTTATTTTATATTGTGACATATCATCATTGGCTTCAAAGCCATCGCCAAAGATAATTTCTTTAGGTGTTTGAATTTTGACATATTTATCCGAATAAATAATTCTTTTTTTTTGATCCCAATATAATTCTTCGGCAAATAATTTTTCACCATCACTATTTTCAGCAATCACATTGTTTTTTGCCCACCACAATTTCTTATTCACAAAATACTTTGCCCATTCGGCACGAATAGAAGATTCCGGGGTGGGAAAATGGTCAAAATGCTTTGCATTAAACCCTTTTGGAAATAAGATATATGGTTTCTTATTATTGGAATATTGAATCATTTCCTTGGCAAAAAGTTGAAAAAACAGCGTTGCTGAATCAGAACGAAAAACAGAAATGTCTAAAGCTTTCATTTCAGGATATCGATAATGATTAGTGAGTGATTCAACCTCATTGATGTTGTTTTTGCAAGACACTACACCAACCGCAAAGGCAATGAGTAACCATCCTTTGCGCAGGTAAACAGGTATATGTCTTTTCAGAATAAACAAATCTTAATGTGTAAACCGGGCTTTGGTAGTTTCATTTATCCAACAACCCACAGTATAACTGTCGCCTTCTTTTATATTGTTGAAGAAAGCATTCTCTTTGTTAGGAAAATAATCAGAATATTTAGCAATATATTGATTTGCTTTTTTGGCACACGATGGGTCCACAGCTTTTGCTTTAAGAAATTTGTCTACAGCTACCCAGTAAATAGCTCTTTGATGAAATTCATCCTTGCCACAGTTTTTGCTGCTGCCGGCATAGAGGCTTCCAATCAATAGATACGGGTCACCCCAATTAGGTCGGATAGTTAATGCTTTGTAAGCATAACTGCGAGCTGCTTCGTTTTGTCCGAGTTTTCCCCCCACAATAGTTGCCAGCTCAAAATAGTAATCGGCTTTAATTTCTGTGGCTGAGTCGGTATGGCTAATGGCCTCTTTGTAATATTCTACAGCTTTAGTATATTGTTTATTTTTTATAAAAACTTTTGCCAAACTATAGGCTGCTTCGGCAGATGGTTCTAATTTGTAGAGCGATTCAGCTGCTTGGGCATATAAATTATCATCAGTACACCCAATTTTGTCTAAAATCTTTAATATTTGTTTTAGAAAATCGACATTCCCTTTATTGGCTTCAAATTTTGGAGAATAAATACTGACTAAAGTCTTACAATCGGCAGCGCCACTCTTGGCAAAAAGATTTTCAAGTGCTTCTTGATATAACTTTATCCTGTCTTTTTTCTTTTGGTCTTGTTGTGAATTGTATTGCTGGTCCATTACGGAAGACGCTGTGGAAAAATCATTAATCAATTGTTCTTTCCCATTTTCATTTTTTAGGAATTTTTTTAACGAAGCCTGAAACAAAATCAACATAGTAGCAGCAGGTGTTTTGTCTTTCAGTATTTCATGCGATTTTGTAGCAATATCATATACTTCGTCATACCGTGAGTTATCATATTGATATAAATCAACTGCTTTTCGTGCTAAGTTTTGACCTTCTTGTGCAAAATATTTTATTCGCTGATCATAAATCATCATCAATGTATCTACTAATTTTTTCTTGGTAGCATCATCTTTCTCATTTTTAATCAGATACCGATAAATTCTAGCCCCATCAATATAAATATTTTTTGTCGCTTTTGGGCAATTTGTAAAAACCTTTCGCCATCCCGGAAGTGCTGCCGTATAATTTTTTTGTTTTACATATTCTCTATACAACGAAAGATTTATCAAGCATTGAATAGAGTCTTTATCATGTTTACTTTCTGTTTGTGTGGTTGTGGCGTCATCTTGTCCTAAAACATTCATCCCGACTAATAAAAATAGTCCCAATATTAAGCTTACTTTTCTCATTTTATAAAATATTTTATTCAAACTTAGGTTTAATAAACCAAATATCGTGCAAATTTAAATTAATTCGCAAAAGTCCGTAATATTCTTCAATTAAATTATTATCAGTAGTGCCTCTTTTTCCGAGATCCAAAGACAAATTAACCCTGGTTTTCTTTTTTCGTAAAGGAAGACCTATGCCAAAAGTTATCCCATATTGCTTTAATTGATTATCGTTTACCAGCAAATTGGTGTTTTCAAAATAGCTACCAAACCGATAGGCTACCCGCTTAAAATAATGACCATAAGCATTATTGTCCGGTTTAATGCTAGCACCAAAATGTAATTGGGTTTCATCTGACATTTTAGTACTTTTGTTGTTTATTTCCATTTTTGACCATTGAACAAAAGAATAATCGGCAGCAAACAGCCATTTTTTCATTCCAAACGACATGCCTATCCCGTATCGCATGGGCATATTAATTATTTTGCCGGTATTTTTAGTATAAACTACCGTATCAATAATGGTGGTATTCAGAAAAATAGACCTGGTTGCCAAATAACTGCTCTTAGCTTTTAGTTTTTGTGCATTATCAAAAATTAGTCCAATGCTGTAACGCATATTGTCATTAATTTTTTTGTGAAAATTTAATCCATAGTTTAAATAAAGGTCATTGACTACCAGTCGATTCCGTAAGGAGCTGTAATAATAATCACTCGAAGGTAAAATGGCAGAATTAAAATGATCTAAATAACCATAAACGAATGCCGCATTAATGCCTACCGACAGATTTTTGCTTAATGCAAAACCATTTCCAAACAAAAACTGGTTTAATCCGCCACCGCCTTTAAAATAATAACTGACATCGCCGATTCCTTGCTCGTTTTGCTCAGATTCAATAGCGTAGCCACAACTGCTAAACGGTGTAATTCCTATGGTTGTTCCCCACCATTTACTAATCCTAAATCCCATTAGCACATGATTGGTATTTGACTGCAGGTCATAATCGGAGCCGGCTTGTGTTTTAAAATAATTGTAGCGATTGTTTACCGTCAAATCAAAAATAAAACTCAAACTGTCTCGTGCAGTATAAGATGCCGGATTAATGGGATTAATCGATGCATTATTGTTTAATCCAATAGCAGCGTAGCCCATGCCTGTTGCTGATGTAGAATATGGATACTGTCTATCGCCAATACCGTAAATTGAATAGGGCGATGACGAAAATTGTGCTTGTAAAATTCCGGAAAAGAAAAGTGTTGCTATTGTTAGCAATAGTTTATTTCCTATTAAATTTGTATAACTCATATATTCCTTCTAATACTAAATTTGGGAGTACAAAGATGTCATTTTTAATGAACCTGTGCAAAAATTTGGCATCTCCTCCGGTAAAAATAACTTTTGAATTGGGATTTTGTTGTTTAAAAACAAAAATAATTCCTTCTATTTCTTTAGCGACTCCTCCTATTACACCACTTAAAATGGCTTCGTCTGTTGAGCGTCCAATATCGGGAAAATTTTCTTTTTTTTCGAGCAATGGTAATTTTCCTGTAAATGAATTGAGTGCTTTAAGTCGCAAATTAATACCAGGCGAAATATTGCCGCCAAGAAACAGCCCTTCTTTACTTACAAAATCGAAAGTAATAGCAGTGCCTGCATCTATAATTAATAATGGTGTTTGAGGAAATTTGGTAATGCCTCCGGCAACACCGGCCATTCTGTCTTTTCCGAGCGTTTCGGGTGTTCTATAATTGTTTTTGAAAAAGAACCTTGTCTGGTTGTCAACCAAAAAGATCGTAATATTTTTTTGTAAAAAAAACGATTTTAAATGAAATTTCTCTGAGACATCACAGATGGCAACGGTTTTAATATCTTGAAATTTATTAAATATATTATCAATGAATCCTTTATTTTCGGTAATCCCAAAAGTTTTGGTATGTATTAATTTGCCGGCTGAAAAGATTCCTGATTTAATGTTTGTATTGCCGATATCAAGGGCGAGTAACATGAATTTTTCTTTAATTTTGTGTTTTGTAAAAATATAATCTTTATCTTTACCCTAGAAATATTCACAAAAGAAATTGCATTAATGGCAAAAAGAATAATCATACTTGAGGATGATAAAACACTAGCACTTATCTATAAGATGTTTTTGGATGAACTTGGTTATCATGATGTTGAGTTTTTTGGTAGTGCTGATAAAACGCTTGCATTTGCTGAAAAATATAATCCGGATATTGCCTTAGTTGATATTTCATTGTCGGGAGAGATGCAGGGTATAGAAGCAGCGGAGATATTACTATCAGATTTTAACATTCCTGTAATCTATATTACCGGACACAAAGAAGACAATATCGTTCAAGAGGCATTGCAGTCAAACTCATACGGCTATTTGATAAAACCAATAGATAGGGATGATCTTCGTGTTGCTATTGAGTTGGCACTCACGAAACATCAAAAGGACAAAGATTTAGGAATTGAGAAACAGATTGTTGACCAGATAGATATCGGAATATTGGTTTCTTCGCATGAAGGTGAACTCGTCTTTGTCAATGAAGCAGCCAAAAGGTTACTTTCAATTCCAAGAAAATATAAGCAGAAAAAAATATCAGAATTTCTTTTCGGCGAGAAATTTATTTTTGATAATGAATTAATTAAAAAAATATTTGCAAACGAAGTCGAGGAGTTAGAGTTTATACGAAAAGATCTAAACAAAAATTTTCTAATAAAATTTTATGTTAATGAAGATACGGAGAAAAACCAAAAACAAATTTTCTCTCTTGTTCACGATATTACTGACAATAAAAAAATTCAAGACAAGCAAAAATTCGTAGATTATAGTTTAAGAACTATTTTTGATGAGGCAAGAGAAGCCATCTTTATTATTGACAGAGATTTTTCACTCGTCGATTTTAACGAAACTGCCACTTCATATTCTGATGATCATTGGGGAACACGATTGGTTAAAGGAAAAGAGATTTTTAAATCTTTTCCGAGCCTAAAGAAAAACGAGATTAAAGAATTTAAAAAATTATTTAATAATTCTTTTGAGGGCATCTCGCATTATTTAGATAGGACATTTGAATTAAAGGGGAAGCAAAATTTCTTTAAGATTAATGTTTTTCCTATTTTCTCAGGATCTAAAAACAATGTGTCTCTCGTAGGGATTTCGTGGGATGATAACACTTATGAGGTTGAGTTGGAGAAGGAGTTGGAAGCAATACGAATGGAAATAAAACCATTGTTTGATAGCAGTTTCCAACGATTTTATTTGTCTGATTTACAATATCGTGTCATTGCCTTTAATAAAGCTGCCGAAGAGATTATTTTTAAAGAATATAACCATGTGTTGAAAAAGGGAGATTCCGTTTTGAATTTTGTTCCTAAAGAGATGGGGGTGGATGATTTTCGCAAAATGTTTAAAAAGGCGTTGAATTATGAGCATGCGTTTTTCAAGCTTAAGCTTCATTCTCCTATTGGAGAATATTGGAATGAAACGCATTTAGACCCGATATTGAATGCGAAAGGGGAAATTACCAGAATTTTAATTTGGACAATTGATATTACTGAGCAAGAAAAAAATATACAAGCACTTCAGGAAAGCCAAAAACGATATGAATTGATTGCTAATGGTGCAAATGATGGATTGTGGGATTGGGATTTAAGAACAAACGAAATTTATCTTTCACCGCGTTGGAAAAACCTATTAGGATATAAAGACGATGAACTGCCTAATAAATTTGGTGTTCATGATAATTTGATTCATCCTGATGACAGAATGCATTGTGAAGAAGAATTACAGAAATATATCAATGATGAAATTGATATCTATTCCATTGAGATAAGATTAAAACATAAGTCAGGAAATTATATTTGGGTGCTTGAAAGAGGGTTTGCTCAAAGAGATGAGAATGACAAACCTGTTAGAGTTGCCGGTTCAATAACTGACATCTCCGAACAAAAAAATATAGAAGAAAAACTTAGAAATGCTAATAAACAACTACTGGAAGAACGGAAAATGTTTATGGCTGGCGACTTGTTAGTTTATCGTTTAGTTATTGATAAAAACGATAGTATTCGTGTCAAATACTTAACAGAAAATATTATTAATATTCTTGGTTATACGAATTTGGATTTTGTTTCGGGGAATATGAAATTTGAAGATATTATTTATCCTGAAGACAAAATGATTTTCTACAATGATATCAATAAAATTAATAAACAGAATAAATCTAATTTTGAATTTTCACCCATTCGTTTTGTTAAGAAAAATAAGTCTTATATTTGGATAAAGAACTTTGCTACCGTTGTTAATAAAAAGACAGATTCTTTTGAGTTGTTGGGCTATTGTGTTGATTTAAGCAGTTTGGTAGATGCAAAGCCCATGATGAATGAAAAGCAAAAGAAAATTATTGAATTTTTCGTTAATACTAGTGAAGTCATTGTTGCTATACAAAATGAAAAAGTGATTGAAGTAAATAGTCCGGCACAAAATTTATTTGGGTATGGCGAAGCAGAATTTAAAGGGAAAAATATAGCTGATATATTTTATTGTGAAAAAGAATCGGTAAATAGTCGTTTCCGACGAAAGCAGAAAGAAAAAAAGCAGGAAATAATTCATTGGAAATGTGTTCGTAAAGACGAATCAATTTTTGATTCCGAAATTAGTTTTAATCCCATAGAACATGATAGTGGAACGATTAATTATTTGATTATCCGTGATATATCAGAGCGAAAAAAAATGGAGAAAAATCTGAGAAAAAGCGAACAAGTTTATCATAGCTTGGTAAATGCTATTCCCGATTTATTTTTTGTGATGAATATTAATGGCAAGTATTTGGATTACAAAGTAGATGAGAAATCACCATTATTTGTTGACCCGAAAACAATTGTTGGCAAATCGCTTCATGACTTTTTTAGCGAAGATACCGTTAAAGATATTTCGAGTAAAATTAAAATTGCTATCGAAAAAGATGAGGTACAGACGGTTTTCTATACATTGCCGTCAAATATTGGAGACCGGAATTTTGAAGCAAGAATATCAAAAATGGATGATTCTAAAATACTATCTATTGTTCGCGACATCACTGATCAAAAATAATCTAAAAATATCTAGTACTTCTTGACTATTTTTCACATTCTTTTTTATGAGCAATGCGTTATTATTTTTCTCTGCCAATCGTATATCATTAAAATTTGATAATTGGTGTAAAAGATTGCCAAATGTCTCTGATTGAAAGAATGCGGGTTCTTTGGTAAATGTTGCTCGTAGGGTGTTGTTTTTTAGAAATATTTTTGTGATTCCCATTGACATTGCCATCCAGCGAATTTTTACGAGGGTCAATAAGTCTTCACTTTCTTTTGGTAATTTTCCAAACCGGTCTAGCAGTTGTTGTTGAAATTCAAAAAGTTCTTCTTCGGTAGTTAATCCATTTAGCTCTTTGTAGAGTTTTAGTCGCTCAGTAGAATTATTAATATATTCATCAGGAAACATTATTTGAAAATCAGTATCAATGACACAATCATTTGCCCAGTATTTCTTGTGTTCCACAGGTGATTGATTGGCAATTTCCTCAGCCACTTCGTTATCTTCAATTTTTAATTCGATAAGGGCTTCGTCCAAAATCTTTTGATAGGTTTCTATCCCAATTTCATTAATAAATCCACTTTGCTCTGCACCAAGTAGATTCCCGGCACCACGAATTTCCAAGTCTTGTAACGCAATATTAAACCCGCTGCCTAATTCGGAAAACTCAACCAGTGCTGATAATTTTTGTCTTGTTTCTCCCGGTAAAGTATTTAACGGCGGTGTT
>Ga0114934_10001214_pt1 | contig 16685 bp, 14 predicted proteins | sample 4SBtaG_2_FD_99695 | JGI IMG/M metagenome (GOLD analysis project Ga0114934, IMG submission 99695) | Deep subsurface microbial communities from Kolumbo volcano to uncover new lineages of life (NeLLi) - 4SBTROV10_white metaG | ecosystem: Environmental > Aquatic > Marine > Volcanic ... | reverse complement strand
TGCCTTATCGACAAAATGTGGATCATCGAAAACCTCGTCATCATCAATCAAGATAACCGTTTTTGCTCCCTGGAGATGTGCAACAAATAAGCATATATTCCTGACGTTGGAATATCCCTTCAATTCCAGAAGCTTATTAAACTCCGCCCGCCCCTTGCTTTCAAGAGATTCGTGAACTTTCTTAAGGTGCGAAGGACCGATAACATGGATGGAGAGATCCACCTCTTTTTTTGCTTCCATGATAATGGCTGTTACCTTGGACTCAACATCGTCAGCTATCTCTACACATGTGGGGATGGCGACAACGATAACCGTAAGATTCTCTGATTCTATGATCTTGAGACTTTTCAGCAACCGCAGCAGGGTTCCTTCCATGTCGAGTGGGGCGGGATGATCATATACGGCATCCCCTGGCAACCAGATGGTATCCCCCTTCCTCGCCCAGTAGGATGGAATAACCATGCAGAGTTTAGACAACATGCGCCTTCTCCTTTTCAATGTACGTCAAGTCACCATATTTATTCTCTTTTTCCCTTTCACCCCTCATTTATATTCATATAGTCTTAGGCAGGGATTTCAAGATTAACAATTCCGTAGGAAGTGCGACTCCTGCGCTGCATCCTTAGTAACCGCATAAATAGTTTCATTCATTAGATTGATTTGTGTTCCATGAATTTTAAGGTTTCCCTATTGCCTCGTAATTTAGGGTTTTAACGGGGCCATAAAGACCACAGAACTCATAGGCATTTTGCCTGGGATGTTACCAGAATGTGGGTGAAAGATGCCACGGATCCATCAATCGTTTCTCTTACCTGCGATGAAATCTTCCGTCATTTGATATGCCTCGTCATCCGGGAACTGCCTTGGGGGATGCTTCATGAAATAGGAAGATGGCGAATAGAGAACCCCGCCGATCCCCCTGTCAAGCGCAAGCTTGCAGCACCGAATGGCATCGATCACTACACCGCCGGAGTTTGGTGAATCCTCCACGGACAGGCGCAGTTCCAGGTTCATTGAGACATCTCCAAATAGCTTCCCTTCCATCCGGATAAAACAGACCTTGTTATCCTTTTGCCAGGCGACATAGTCGCTGGGGCCCACATGGATATCATAGGCATCAAGCCTCTTTTTCAGAACAGACTGAACCGCCTCGGTTTTGGACTCTCTCTTTGATGCAAGCCTATTTTGGTTGAGCATATTGAGGAAATCGGTGTTACCCCCCGTATTTAGCTGATAAGTTCGTTCAAGTTTTACGCCTCGCTCCATGAAAAGATTAGCAAGTGTGCGGTGAACAATGGTAGCCCCCAACTGTGACTTGACGTCATCCCCGATAATGGGAAGACCGGCATCCCTGAATCGTTTGGCCCATGCCTCGTCACTTGCTATAAAAACGGGCATGTTGTTGATCATGGCCATTCCTGCCCCAAGGGCACAATCGGCATAGAATCGAACGGCTTCCTCCGATCCCACTGGGAGATAATTCAAAAGTATCTCCGCACCTGAATCCCTCAGGGTTTTGACTATGTCCTCTTTTGTTGCCTCCTTCTCACTGCTAACTACAAAGGTACGAGTTGGATCATAATTTTTCATATGCTCCGACACCCCGTCCAATACCCTGCCCATGGAAACCTTTACCCCCATAGCCGGGATATCGGGCTGGAAAACAGTGGTACAGTTCGGGTATTGAAAGATGGCCTCTGACACATCCTTTCCAACCTTCCGGACATCCACGTCGAAAGCGGCAACAACTTCTATATCCGATGGCTTATATCCTCTGATTTCCGGGTGCATGAGGCCAATGGGTTCATTCCCGTTTTCCCCCCTGTAATATTCGATCCCCTGTATAAGGGAAGATGCACAATTACCAATCCCACAAATCGCTATCTTGATCTTTCCCATTCGTAACACCTCCTTGCGTTTCTTCAAAACCTACCGCAACAGTTTTCTCTCCATTCGTTTGACAGCACGGCTGACCGTTGTACAATGAACCCCAAGATATTCAGCTATCTCACTTAGAGCGTATCCATGGTTAATATAGGCATCATAAATACGGGCATCCCGTTCTCCCTTTGAAATCCTTTCCCGGCCGACTACATTATCAAGAGGGGTACTTGTTCCACCCCCCACCGAAAGGGTCTTATCACATTTGGCCATTTTATGCATCAGTATCATTTTTCGTATCTTCTCTATAAAAAAATCACTTCCTAAAAAAACCTGGAACTTCAGGTCTCGCCACAAAAGCTTCCCCTCATCTTTGCCAAATATGAAATGTTTATACCTTTCAATAGCAAGGCCCCGGTCTTTTCTGGAAAACCTTGAAAGTATCCACTGTGTAAAAAGAAACCCCTGGGGTCGAACCTTCTGGATAGTTGGGAGGTAACTGCTCCACTGCCAGCTTTCAGGGTCTCGGGCCAGACCAGCCCTCACGGGGTTTAAAATTACATGGCGATTAAGGAGCAACAGGTAGCGTGCCTTTTCAAAAACGATCGACTTGAAACGTTCACCAAAAAGGGCTCCGCGCCGATTGTATTTTCTGTTGAATGCCTGGGTATAAATACCGTTAACCTGACGCATTCCTCTGGACAGATTTCCATAGGGTGTTTCAAGGATGAGATGATAGTGGTTATTCAGCAGGCAATAGGAGTGACACAGCCACCTGAAGCGGAAGACAGTTTCAGACAAGATATTAAGAAATCTTACCCTGTCAGACTCATCCCGAAAAATTTCCTTAGCGCACCTCCCCCTTGCCCTGATATAATAAACCCCGCCCGGATATTCGTAACGTGCCGGTCTTGCCATGATAATAACAATAATACCAGGTTAAAAAAAATGCAAGACCTGTCCCCATAAAACCATTATCCGTTTGACCCGTCTCTTGTTATTGTATCAGCAATCCTTTATAAATCTTTATAAATTTATTTTAATGGATCCGTGAAAACCTGAAATCAGGCAGAAGTGTTAAAACGTCAAGCCAAAAGGAGGAAGCATTGAAAATTTTAGCCATCAATGGAAGCCCACGGGGTGAACTGAGCAACACGCAAACCATTTTGAAATCCTTTTTAAAGGGAGCAACATCCAAGGGAGCGGAAACCGAGATTATTCTCCTTTCAGACAAGATTATTCATCCCTGTAAAGGATGTTGGGCCTGCTGGGTAAAAACACCAGGCGTGTGTATTCAAAAAGACGATATGGGAGACATCCTGAAAAAAATTTGGGAATGTGACCTTCTCATTTTTGCCTCGCCGCTCTACGTGGACTGCGTATCCGGACTGCTTAAGGTCTTCATGGATAGAATGATTCCCGGGCTAATGCCAAACTTTGTGAAGATCGACGGGGTCTGGCGCCATCCTTTACGCCAGGAAACTCCCCCTAAAATAGGCGTTGTTTGTAACAGCGGGTTTCCGCAGCACGAACACTTCCAGGTGATACGCCACCTTTTTGAGCGTGTCGCACTCAACATGCACACAGAGGTGGTAGTAGAAATCTACCGCGCGGGAGGGGAGATTCTTCGGGCCAAGAGCCTCCTTCTCAAACCACTTATCATAAAATACAAAAAACTTCTTGAAAAAGCAGGGAAAGAAGTCGTACAGAAAGGAAGACTTTCCGAGAAGCTTAAAGCGTTACTCGAGGAGGACATCGTGTCGCCAGATACCTACATCAAAAATGCCAACGCCTATTGGGAAAAACAGCTTTCAAAATTAGATCGGAAGAAAAACTAAGGAGACACCATGTTTACGAGGTTTAATCACGAAGGATTTAAAAAGCTTATTCCTGGCATCTACATGAAGGTTGTGGGGCACGGCAAAAACACGATCACTGTACTGTTCAAGCTGGAGGCAGGCCATTCTCTCCCACGCCATAATCACATCTATGAGCAAACTGGAACCCTGATAAGCGGAAAAATGGCTCTGACGATCGGGGAGACCCGGTACGATGTATCGAAAGGTGATGCGTGGACCATACCACCTGATATTCCTCACCAGGCAGAAGTCCTCGAGGATTGCATGGTCTTAGAGGTCTTTTCGCCCGTCCGTGAGGACTATCTGAAGCTGGCGAATTAAACACCTTCATTTTTTTCACAGATTGCTTTAAAACAGGAAAGACGTATTTCCACATAGGCGCAGAGTTTTTTTGGTTTTTGTTTTCTTTGATTCTTTGTGGCTCTGTGTGAGAAGGGCCTTGTGTCTTTTTACCTTGTACTTTTTATACCATTGAACGCATTATCTGCTCAACCCTTTTCAAATCTTCCGGTGTGTCCACTCCAATGCCCGAGTAGTCCACCTCGATTGTAAGGATAGGCATTCCGTTCTCCAGTGCGCGGAGTTGCTCGAGCTTTTCGGCCAGCTCCAGGCCGGAGGGTGGTAGTTCACAAAACCTGAACAAGGCCTTACGGCTATACCCGTAGAGCCCGATATGACGAAAGAGCGGAAGGCCCTTTAAATCGGAGTTTTCTATAACTTTATCCCCGTCTGCTTTGGGGTAAACCGAGTACAACTCGTGATCCCGGGCAAATGGAATGGGAGCCCTCGAGAAGTAAAGCGCGAAGCCTTTTTTGTCCCGGGTGACCTTGGCGATGGAGGGATCAAACAGTTCTTCGTGTGATTTTATCCTAACGACGGGGGTTGTGATTCCGATAGATGGCGTTTGTAACAGCGGGCCGGCAACTGCGTCGATAATAACGGGATCTATGAGGGGTTCGTCGCCCTGAACATTGACAACAATATCGCAGGGGACCTTTGATGCCACTTCCGCCACGCGGTCGGTCCCGGAAGGATGGTCCGGTCTTGTCATCATCGCCTTACCGCCCCACCCCTTTACTTCTCGGTAGATCCTTTCGTCGTCGGTCGCGACCCAGACCACGTCAATGGATTTGGCTGTTAAACAGCGTTGATAGACATGCCAGATCATCGAGCGGCCATTAATCAATGCAAGAGGCTTCCCCGGGAAGCGGGTTGAACCATAACGGGCGGGGATAACGACAATATTCATTGGCTCTTCTTGACAAGCTTCACTTGAATTGTTAACCTCCAACCAGTTTGAAAAACTTTTTGTAATTTGGAAAATAACACCAAATATGCTTGATATCAATACGAAAGGAGACCACTTATGAAAATCGCTATTTCGGGAAAGGGCGGCGTTGGTAAAACCACTCTGGCAGGTGTACTGGCCAGGACCCTTTCAAATCAAAATGAAACCGTTCTCGCCATCGATGCGGATCCTGACTCCAACCTTGCCTCAGCAGTGGGCGTCCCGTTCACACAGGTGGCTCATATTACCCCCCTCGCCGAAATGACTCACTTCATTGAGGAAAGAACCGATACGAAGAAAGGTGGCTATGGTGCTATTTTTAAGTTAAACCCTAAGGTGGATGACATTCCAGATAAGTTCAGCATAGATTACAAGGGGGTCAAGCTCCTCATCCTTGGGAGCGTTCCACAAGGTGGCGGAGGGTGCTTCTGCCCGGAAAATGTCCTTCTCAAAAACCTCCTGAACCACCTATTCATTCAAAGAAATGAAACAGTCATCGTGGACATGGAAGCAGGCCTGGAACACCTCGGACGGGGCTCTACCGGCTACGTGGATGCCTTCATAGTGGTTGTAGAGCCGGGGATGCGGAGTATCCAGACCGCCTTACAGATTAAAAAACTCGCTTCCGACCTCGGGATAAAACGGGTGTTCATCGTTGGTAACAAAGTTCAAACAGATGAGGACCAGCAGGTTATCATGGAAAATCTAAATGATTTCCCCATTCTTGGTTTAATGGGTTATAACCCGAAGGTTCTGGAGGCCGATAGAAAAGGTATCTCCCCCTACGATATTGATGGACAGATAAGAAGCGAGGTAAATGTTATTCTCGAGAACTTAAGGGATCAATTTACTTCCTGACAGCACTACGCCATGTGGATTGTTTGGACCCTTCTTTACTGGTTTGCGCTGGTTGTTTTTACGATTATTTTTTCTATTTTGGCGCTGTTTGCGACCTTTATAGACCCGGGAGGAAACTCGGCGCATCAGGTTGCCCGACTCTGGGGTAAAACACTTCTTCTTTTTTCCGGGGTCAAGGTTGAGCTCAGCGGAGACATGGAATCTATCAAAAGCGACAAGTCGTACATCTTTATGGCAAACCACCAAAGCGCCTTTGATATCTTTGCCCTGCTGGCAGGTTTGCCCATTCCATTTCGGTGGGTGGCAAAGGAGGAATTGTTCAAAATCCCTATTTTTGGACCTTCCATGCGCCGTGCCGGTTATATCCCTATCAATCGTAACAATCCGAGAGATGCCATTAAGAGTCTCAATGAAGCCGCTCGCAGGATTCACGAGGGCGTTTCGGTGGTTGTTTTCCCGGAAGGAACCCGATCAGAGGACGGAAAGCTCTTGCCATTCAAAAGCGGCGGATTCGTCCTCTCCATCAAGTCCGGTGCCCCCATCGTTCCTACCGCTCTGATAGGGACCTTCGAAATAAAGCCTAAAGGAAGATTCTGGGTACACCCAAAAACCGTTACCATCTTATTAGGGGCACCAATCGAGACAAAGAGCTACAAGACACGAGACAAGGAAACATTAAAGGAAATTGTTTTCAATACCCTGCAAAATCTTCTTTCAGAAAAGAGAGAAAAATAATAAATATGGGTATTGGCAAATATAAGGTCCAAGTTATGTATCGAAACAAACTATAAAAAAGGAAAATTATATCAATGAATGAAACAACACATTTGCCAGTCCGTATCATCCCTCTCGGGGGATTGGGCGAAATAGGGTGCAACATGATGGTCCTCGAAATCGGAGAGGATATTTTTTTAATCGACTCGGGACTTATGTTCCCCGAGGAGTACATGTTAGGCATTGATTTTGTCATCCCCGATTTCAGTTACGTAAAAGAAAGGAAAGAAAGGATCCGAGCCATTTTGCTTACCCATGGGCACGAAGATCATATCGGCGCAATCCCCTTTCTACTTCAAGAGGTCAATATCCCCATCTATGGGACGGCTTTCACCCTTGCCCTCATTGAAAGGAAACTACAGGAATATGAACTTAAAAACCCTGCACGGTTCAGAAAGATCAAGCCCGGGGATGTCTTAAAAATTGGCAATGCCAAGTTTGAATTCATTAGGGTCAATCACAGTATCACTGAGGGCGTGGGGATTGCCATCGAAACACCAGCCGGAGTCATTATCCATACAGGCGATTTCAAGATAGACCAAACGCCTCTGGGAGATAAGATGATCGACCTCAACCGGTTTGCCGAGTACGGGGATAAAGGGGTCTTGTTGCTTATGTCTGACAGCACCAATGCGGATTATGTAGGATTCAGTCTCTCGGAGCTAACGGTCAAAAAACGCCTCGAAAAGATCCTTTCAGACAGTCAGGGACGGGTCATCATTACGGTTTTTGCCTCTAATATCCGTAGGATGCAGGGTATTCTGGAGAGCTGCCACAAGCTCGGCAGGAAGGTCGCACTCATCGGTCGAAGCATCGTCGACAACATCGAGAGCGCCAGCAGTCTTGGGATCCTCCAGGTGCCTGATAATCTCATCATCGATACCAGGGAAATCAATACCTATGAGGCAAGTAAGATTACGATGATTACAACAGGCAGCCAGGGAGAACCCTATTCTGCCCTCTCTCTCATGGCTACCAACGCACACAGATATGTCCAGGTGCAGCCTGGGGATACCGTAATCTTTTCCTCCCGTTTCATCCCCGGTAATGAAAGGGCCATCACCAGAATTATTAATCAGCTTTACAGAAAGGGTGCAGAAGTCGTATATGAACAGGTAAGAAACGTTCACACATCAGGACATGCCTATCAGGAAGAACTGAAAATGATGCTGAATCTCGTAAAACCCGCCTACTTCATGCCCATACATGGTGAAGTCCGTCTCCTTGCTAAGCATATCAACCTGGCAAAGTCGATAGGGATGCAGGAGAATTCCCTGATTCTTGCCGAAGACGGAGATATCATCAAGGTCACGCCCGAGCGTGTCGAAAAGGAAGGACGGGCGCCCGTAGGGAAGATTTTTATAGACGGGAAAGGTGTCGGCGATGTGGGCACCCTTGTTTTGAGGGACCGCAAACACCTCTCGGAAGATGGGCTGGTGGTCATCCTGAGTGTCCTGGATGGCAAGAACGGGGAGATGGTCAGCGAGCCCAACCTCATCAGCAGAGGATTTATCTTTGAAGACTTCCACAGGGAGATGTTGCAGGAAGCAAGAAACCTTGTTAAAAAAACGATACTTGACGCAAATTCTGATCGACGTAAAGACCCAGGAGAAATTCAGGGCGAAATCAGCAAAAAATTGAAGAGGTTTTTTAATTCGCGCCTTAAAAGGCGACCCATGATCCTGCCCATCGTACTTGAAATGTAAGGAGTCTAATGGAGAAGCGAACAGTAATCAGGGAAATTCTCGGAATCTTTCTTTTCGCAGCGGCGGTATTTATCGGAATCAGCCTTGTTTCCTACTCTCCAAAAGACCCTTCCCTGAACGTAGCCCGCCATGTGGGAAACCAGCCCATACATAACCTTCTGGGCTACAGCGGTGCCATCATTGCTGATCTCATTTTTCAATTATTCGGCATCTCCGGCTTTACCCTGCCGATTCTCCTTTTCATCGATGCCATTTTCTGCTTTTCTCCACCGCTGCCCATAAAAATCCTGTTTAAGAACATATCTCTCGTTCTAATTGGCATCTCAATCGGTTTGCTATTCAATCTCTTCACGCTTACACTGCCTTTGATGGGTCATACCATCCCTTCGGCAGGCGTCACAGGAACACTCATCAACCATGCAAGCATTCGTTACATTGGGAAGTTAGGCGCCTTTCTCGTCTATCTTGTGGTCATCTGGGCTGGCCTGACGCTTCTAATCAACCGATCCGTTCTTGGCATCCTGAGGCCTCTTGTTACTTATCCAGCGAAGTGGGCACTTGCAATCAAAAACAGGGCGACAATCCAGAAAGAACGCACAAAGCGGCAGAAGGTTGTCGAAGAGAAGGAAAAGCGGTTCAAGTGGGATGAAACCATGCCCGAGATTTCCCTCAAACCCAAGGAGGAAAAGAAGCAACCACCCATACAGGAACACTTTACCTTCATGGAACAACCCGAAGGGGCCAGGGAATTCATTCTTCCGCCTTTGTCCCTGCTCAAAAGTCAACCTCGTTCCGGTTTTAGTGTGGACGAAGAAGCCCTTAAATTCAACTCTAAAATTCTTATCAACAAGCTCAATGACTATGGTATCGAAGGAAAAGTCGTTCGAGTCAATCCGGGTCCAATCATTACAGTCTACGAGTTTGAGCCTGCCCCAGGCATCAAGCTCAGCCGTATCGTTAACCTCAGTGATGACCTCGCTATGGCCCTGAGTGCCATCAGTATCAGAATCGTTGCCCCCATTCCCGGGAAATCAGTAGTGGGTATTGAAATTCCCAACAGAAACAGGGAACCTGTCCTACTGCGCCCCATTCTGGAGGACGAGAGCTTTACCTCCCCAAAGCTCAGGCTTCCTCTTGCCCTTGGAAAGGACATTACCGGGGCCCCCTATATCACCGATCTTTCCCAGATGCCACATCTGCTGGTTGCAGGTTCCACGGGATCAGGAAAGAGTGTGGCACTGAACTGCATGATTTTGAGCCTCATTTACAGGCTCAATCCCCAGGAAGTTCGATTTCTCATGATTGACCCCAAGATGCTCGAACTTTCTCTTTACGATGAGATCCCTCACCTCATCATGCCGGTGGTGACTGACCCAAAGTCAGCCTCGAAATCCCTGATGTGGCTCGTTGAGGAAATGGAAAGACGCTATGCTCAACTTGCGGATTTAGGGGTCCGAAACATTGTGCAGTACCATGACCTTCTGAAAAAGAAGAAAAAATCACGGAAACCCGCATTTGAAGCCCAGGTGGAGGACGAGAATGGCTTCGATTTCCTCCCCTATATCGTTGTGGTGATAGATGAACTGGCCGATCTGATGATAACGGCCTCCAAGGATGTCGAGGGTTCCATCACCCGCCTGGCGCAAATGGCCAGGGCCGTGGGAATTCACCTGATTCTCGCTACACAACGTCCCTCTGTGGACGTCCTGACCGGAATTATCAAGGCAAACTTTCCCGCGCGCATCTCATTTCGCGTTGCCTCAAAAACTGATTCAAGAACCATTATGGACCACATGGGAGCAGAGAGTCTCCTGGGTCAGGGAGACATGCTTTTTCTGCCCCCCGGGACCTCAAAGATGATTCGCCTCCACGGTGCTTACGTTTCGGGAGGGGAAATCAGTAAGATTGTCCAGTTCCTAAAAAAACAGGCGGTACCCGACTATGTGGAGCTGTCGGAGATTAAGGAAGCGGGTGCCGGAGGTAAATCGAAAGAATACGATGAAGAATATGATGAAAAGTACGACGAGGCCGTCGCCTTTGTAACTGAGGCTGGCCAGGCCTCTATTTCCATGGTTCAGAGGCGGTTCCGTATAGGATATAATCGTGCCGCAAGAATTGTTGAAAAGATGGAAGAAGACGGGATCGTAGCCCCTTCAAATGGAGTAAAACCCAGAAAGGTCCTCGTGCCAAAGATATACAAGTAAAGGAACCGTTGTGAAAAAGATGGCTAAATTCACGCCAAAGGAATGTTTGATCATTGTTATTTTACTGGTTTTTTCCCTAAATACTTCTCGCTCCTTGAAGGCTTCACAGTTCACCGGGAATGGGGCAGCTTACCTGAAGCAGGTTGAAAAGCGGTATAAGATGGTACGATATTTCAGGGCAAAGTTTATTCAAACCTCCCTGGCACCTGGCGTTATCAGGGCTGAAAGGGCCCGGGGGATTGTCTACCTCAGAAAAGACGGGAAATTCAGGTGGGATTACGATGAACCTGAAACCGTGATTATTGTTAGCGACGGTAACACACTGTGGATCTATCAGGTAGAGGATAAGCAGGTCATGGTCGATACCTCGTTCAAAACCAAGATGAAACGTTTTCCTTATACCTTTCTGAAGGGTATGGAACGCCTCGACAACGATTTCAATGCCAGGGTACTCAATGCCACTAATACCAGCATCACCCTGGAGCTGACCCCCAAAAAGGCCTTTAAAGAAATCTCAAAGATGCAATTAACCCTTGATAAGGTAACACTTCTTATACATAAAGTTGAGTGGGTTTCAACACAAGAGGTCAAAACAATTATTTCCTTTGATGATATTGACATTACCTCGAATATCCCTGATAGTGTGTTCCAATTTGTACCCCCGGAGGGAGTGGATATTGTCAGGACAGATACACCATAGGATTTTGGGATGGTAAAACCAAAACCACAGGTCTTACTGGATAGTGTTCGCAGATTGAGCAGGCGTCAGGCCGTTGCCCCGCTCACCAATATACTGGACAAGTCCCATCCTGCAGATATCGCAGAGGTCATCAAGTATCTCACGGATTCTGAAAAGAGAATGGTCTTCGGACTGATAAAGGACCCCGAGAAGGCAGCTGACGTCCTTTCTGAACTGGATATTTCTGACAGCATCCATCTCCTGAGCGGAATAACCGAAGAACAAATTACAATGATCCTTAAGGAAATGTCATCTGATGATGCCGCCGAATTGGTCTCCAATCTTCCGGAAGAGATATCTAACCGCGTCCTTAAGCTTATGGAACAAGAAGGCCAAAAGGATGTGGAGGACCTGCTCAAGTACGAGGAGAAGACCGCTGGTCGTATAATGACCACGGATTTCTTTGCCCTTGACGAGAATACGACCGCTGAAGATGCCATGAAGGCCATCCGGGAAAACTCAGAAGCCGAGATGGTCTTTTACATATACGTAGTTGACGAGCGGGGACACCTTGTAGGCGTAGTTTCCCTGAGACAACTCGTTATTGTACCTCCAAAGACCCGACTCAAAGAGATAATGACCACAGACGTCATCTCCGTTACCACTGACATGGATCAGGAAGAGGTTGCCCGTGCTGTTGAACACTACGATTTTCTTGCCATCCCTGTTGTGGATGAAAAGAACCACCTGATGGGTATCATAACCGTGGACGACGTCATAGATGTCCTGCGTGAAGAGGCCACGGAAGACATCATGAAAATGGTGGGGACAAAGGAAGAGGAATATGTCTATCATGACAAGGTTACACGCGTCGCCCGCCTGAGACTTCCCTGGCTCATAACGAACCTCTTTGGAGGCCTTCTCACTGGGTATATCATGTGGCTTTTCAAGGTAACCATTAAGGACATGCTGGCTCTCATTACCTTTATTCCCGTTATCACTGGTATGGGAGGAAATGTGGGTGTCCAGTCCTCTTCCATCATGGTTCGGGGCTTTGCCACGGGGAAGGTAAGCTTTGACAGGGTTAAGTTGTTTCTGGTACGTGAGATCCTTATCGGATTTATGATGGGGACTATATGTGGTATTGTGGTCGGGCTTGTTGGCTATATATGGCATCACAGCTTCATCCTGGGGCTTGTTGTGGGAATCGCCATGATGGTAGCCATGACGGTGGCAGCATCAATGGGAACTCTTGTGCCAACCTTCTTCAGAAAAATCCACGTTGATCCTGCCATAGCCTCCGGGCCCTTCGTGACCACTTCCAATGACATAGTGGGTATTCTCATATACCTTGCAACAGCCACCATCTTTCTCAGGCTTTTCCATCTCATACCCTGAACGTCACGCAATGGAAGGGCTCGTTCTTCGGCTCATCGACTACGGTGAATCCGACCAGATTACCAGGCTCTTTCTTAAAGAAGCCGGGGTGATCTCGGCAATAGCTAAAGGGATCAAGCGAAGTAAGAGAAGGTTCCCTCATCACCTCGAGCCCTTTCGTGTCTATTCCTTCAAGTTTAGGAAGAAACCAACACAGAATTTGTACTGGATCCAGACAGCGGATCAGGTTGCGATATTCACAGGTATCATGGAAGATATACGTAAGATCGCCCTGGGGAATTTCTTCTCTGAAATAATCCTGAAGGCAGTCAAGGAAGGGCATCCCCAGCCAGATCTCTATTCCTTTATCCTCTCCCTGTATCGGTCACTTGAACAGGTGGAGGAGATAACCCCCCTCTGGTTTTATTCAGAAATTCACATCATGCGGTTCTTGGGATTCCTGCCCAACTTCGAGACGTGCCTGCGATGTAAGACACCCATACTCAGGGATGAAGCCAACCGCTTTGATCCGTCACACGGTGGAATCATCTGTCCCCGATGCCAGTTGGATGCTGGCAAAGTAGGGATCAATATTGGTTCCGAAGAACTTGGCATCCTTCAGTTCCTTAAAAACTCCCCTATTCAAGCTGTATCTCGACTCCGAATCACAAAAAACGCCCGAACCGTGATCGAACCGATCCTTAAGGCCTTCATCACTTACCAACTGGAACAACCGATCAAGTCCCTTTCCTTTCTGAAAGAGGTCATGGAATAACGGCTTTGCCAAAGCCTAATTTTAGGATACATTTTGATTTTCTTTTATCTTTCTTCATCTGCGTGTTAAGACCGTGTTAATCCGTGATCAATTGTGATTTTTCCAAAGCCATCAAAAATCTACAGCTCCTCCATAGTTCTGTCCAGAATTCCATAGATTTTTTCGACCCATTCGAGATGAACTGGCTTCATCAGGCAGGAGCGAAGGCAGGTCAGGGTCTCGCTATCATGTTCAACACCCCCGAGGGCGCTCTCGAAGAACTTCACGGGAAGAGTTGCCAGGGCAAGGTGGAGGTTTTTTTCGGCTGCTTTCTTAAAGAACCGGGAAGAAAGTTTCGACATCTCTGAAACAGACCCCGCCCTTGGCGCCCAGACAACGATATCCAACTCCGGTGGAAAGGCTATGGAAAAGCGGGAATCTGAAGACAGTTTTTCGTAGAGACCCAGCGCGGCATAACGGCATTTCTCCATATATTTTGCGAATTCCCCGCCCGGGATCAGCGGCAACAGGCGCTGGGTTGCCCAAAGCGCCACAGCAGAGGCGCCCGCCCGTGAACACTCGAGACTGATCTCCCCAAGGTGCAATTCCTTTGAGCTGAAATAGGTATAGGGCGAATCGTGCTTGTACAACCTTCCTACCGCAGGATCTCTGAATAGAATGCAGCCACACCCATAGGGTTGAAGGCCATGCTTATGTGGGTCGATAGCAATGGAATCAACCTCTCCCAAATGACTATATGCCTTTTTTGTTTCTTCAGCCATGTTTCCCGCAAGAACAAAATATCCACCATAAGCAGCATCGGCGTGAACGCGAAAATGATATTTTTCCTTTAGGGACAGGATGTCCTCGAGGGGATCTACCGATCCCGTTGCAGTCGTACCGATGGTTGCCACAACGGTCCCGACGTTTCCCTCTTTCAAAACATCCTCCAACACACTCAGGTCCATCCTTGCCTTTGAGTCAACGGGAATGGCACGGTAGGGGAGCTTCAAGACACGGGAGATACGCTCATGCGTATAATGCGCCTGTTGGGATGCCACGATGAGTTTTCCAGGATTCAGGGCACCCGAGACCCATAGGGCCTCCATATTAGCCATTGTCCCCCCTCCGCACAAATGACCCAGATGTACATCCCACCCGAACATACGGGCAATCTCGGCCACAGCCTCCTTTTCCATGTGGGAACTGGCGCGCCCGCCGTCCAGGGCATGGTTGTTAGGATTTATCCACATGGCCAGCATATAAGAAAGATGGGCAATGGGATGAGGAGGTTTTATCATCTGCCCGGCATAAAGAGGGTGAAAATACGGGTAATTATCCTGCAGCCTCCCGGCAACTTCCATTAGGACCGGCCTAAGACGATCTGGGAAAATGTCCGTGTCTTCCCACGAGAGGCCTGGAAAACCCTTTTTCAATTCCATAACCGCTTCCCTCAAAAGTTCAAGCCCTCCCTTTTCCAGTTCCATGTTAAACTCCCTTCGTATTCATAAGGTTTGTATCTAGTAAGACCATTAACCCCAGTTTCATGAATATATAACGTTCCTTCAACTTGTCAACGAATTAACAGGAACTAAAATCAAATCTTATGCATAGGCTCACAAAAATATGGCATTCAGATGGGGAACCGATGAACCATAACCTGACAGGTTCCAGCGAGTCAAGGATATTGATCTATCCTTCTTTGTATGATACAAATTACCATTAGCGGGGCGTAGCGCAGCCTGGTTAGCGCGCCTGCCTTGGGAGCAGGAGGTCGGCCGTTCAAATCGGCTCGCCCCGACCATTTCACCAGAAAGAGGAGATAGATATGGGATTGTCGGAAAGGATAGGAAAAATCAAGCCGTCCCCTACCCTTGCCGTATCTGCCAAGGCAAAGGCCATGAAGGCGCATGGGATTGATGTAGTAAGCTTTGGTGCGGGAGAACCCGATTTCGATACCCCCCAACACATCAAGGACGCGGCCGTCCAGGCCATTGCTAATGGTTTCACGAAGTACACCCCAGCGTCCGGCATAGATGAGCTAAAAGAGGCAGTCTGTAAAAAATTCAAACGTGATAATGGTCTGCCCTTCGATAAATCCCAGATTGTCATTTCCTGCGGGGGCAAACACGCCTTTTATAACCTGGCTCAAGTTCTCCTAAATCCCGGCGACGAGGTGATCATCCCCGCCCCTTACTGGGTATCCTATCCTGACATGGTCAAACTGGCTGGAGGCACCCCCGTCATCCTTTACACAAGTGAAGAAAATGGGTTTAAACTCTCGCCGGAACAGCTTGACCATGCACTTTCCAAAAAGACAAAGATCGTGGTGATCAACAGTCCTTCAAACCCCACAGGTGTCGCATATACTAAAGACGAATTAGGGGCCCTTGCAGACATTACCCTGAAATATCCGAACACCTTTGTAATCTCGGATGAGATCTATGAAAAGATTATCTATGACGGCTTTACCTTTTCATCGATAGCCAACTGCGGCGAAGACATCTTAAAAAGGACTCTTATTATCCACGGAGTTTCAAAGACCTATGCCATGACCGGTTGGCGTATCGGTTTTACAGCGGGCAATGCCGACATCATCAAAGCAGTGTCGATGCTTCAGAGCCAGAGCACCTCCAATCCCACTTCTATTGCACAGAAAGCTGCCGTTGCTGCCCTGAATGGCCCCCAGGATAACGTTTTCAAAATGGTCAAGGCCTTTCAAGAGCGCCGGGATTATACGGTTTCAAGGCTCAACGGAATGAAGGGAGTCACCTGCGTAAACCCGCATGGCGCCTTTTATGCCTTTCCAAACCTTAGTAGCTACATTGGAAGCAGCTACAAGGATTCCATAATAAGCGACGGTTACGAACTGGCGACCTATCTCCTGAACGAGGTCAAGGTGGCCACCGTTCCGGGCGACGCCTTTGGCGCTAAAGGTTATCTTCGCCTCTCTTTTGCCACATCGATGGATGAAATCAAAAAGGGATTGGACAGGATTGAAGAGGGATTAGAAAATTTACGGCTTTAGTTCTTCAAATTGAAGGCTTAAAGATATAACCCGGAAATACCTTCTCATACAACGTGATTCTTAATTCTGGATCATGTCCTTGCTATAAGCATCTTTATCACCATCATCAAGTATCATTCAGTATTGTATCCCTGGAATTTTAAATTTTTGAACGTAACTGTTCAGGTAGCCACCAAGACACAAAGACACAAAGAATAGATATGACTTTTACCCCTTTATCTGAAAAGGAAGAACGTATTTAAAGAAAGATAGTAGATGCGGCATATGCTGTACATTG
>Ga0114934_10001213_pt1 | contig 16690 bp, 8 predicted proteins | sample 4SBtaG_2_FD_99695 | JGI IMG/M metagenome (GOLD analysis project Ga0114934, IMG submission 99695) | Deep subsurface microbial communities from Kolumbo volcano to uncover new lineages of life (NeLLi) - 4SBTROV10_white metaG | ecosystem: Environmental > Aquatic > Marine > Volcanic ... | reverse complement strand
CATTATTGCTTATTCTTATCATGTTCTTCTCTTCTATTTAAACAACACAGCTTCAGAAGTTGATTTTAACCAAGCTACCCTGTATGAAAACATGAACAGGATAGTAAAGCTTATTGGATATAAACCAACAGGAAAACAAACATCTGTTGTTCCAATAAACGCTGTAGCTAGTGATAGTTTAGGTAGTGGAAATTATACTATAAGAAAATATAGTTACTTTTTAGCTGATTCAAATACTCAGTATACTTTCAACGAGGATTATTCTTTTGATAAGTCTGTCGATGGTACTGAGATTATCGAGACATTAAACAATAATGTAATATTATACCAAGGGACAATAAACGAGTACCCTGATTATACTGCGCAAGGGATTGCTTTCGAAACGCTTCCTATTGTAGTTGATAACATTACCGATGAGGCTGATTCTAGATTTATAGCTGATAATACTATTAGTGTGTATGTTAAAGAAGCAGCTACTGATAAGTATTACGAGTATACTGAAGTAGATAGTTTATATTTAACTAGTGCTGTTGATAGAGTATACGAAAGGCGGTTAAATGAAAATGGATTCTACGAAATAAAATTTGGTGATGGTTCGTTTGGAAAAAAATTAGAAAGAGATGATATTGTTTCGGTAAATTATATTTTATCAGACAACAATAAAGGCATCATTAGTAAAAATAGAATAAATGGAAATAAGATATTTGTTTATGATTCACCGAGGCAAAGACAAATATTTGTTGACACATACACCAACCAAGAAGAGACAACATTTATCGATACGTCAAACGGATCTAATCTAACTATTAATAACCCTGTTAACTCATCTACCCTCACAGATGAAGAGACGGTCGAAGATATAAGGCAAAACGCTTCGAAACTGTTTTCTTCGCAGCTTAGATTGGTCACCGGTGAAGATTATGAATTCTTTATAAAGAAAAATTTAGCTAATATTGTTAATAGCGTTAAGGTTGTAAATAACGATGAATATCTTAACGGGTATATTCAATATTTCTATGACATTTGTGTAGACCCTAATAAAGTAAACCGCGTCCTTATAAACCAAGTAAATTTTGCCGACGCATGCGATTTTAATAACGTTAATGTTTTTATAACGCCAAACTTTACTATAACTGAAGATAAAGCATACCCACCGTTTTTGAGTGTATCATTGAAAAACTTATTAGTTTCAACAACACAGGATAGAAAAATGGTTTCTAATGATGTTATTCCACGAGATCCAATTTACATGGCTTTTGGACTAGGAATGAGTAATAATCCAAATTTAGATGTGAATGTTATTAATAATACTAAATTATATTTGGTTAGAGAAACCAACAATAAAATTAGTAAATCCACTCTTGTTGCTAAGGCTGCTGCTATTATTAGAAAATACTTTTTACCAAAAAATAACGAACTAGGTCAAACAATAAACGTTGCAGAGATGGCTGGTGAGATATTAACAATAACAGGTGTTAAGAGAATTTTTACAAAAAATGAAATTGACGGATCAGTATTTAACGGGTTGTCATTTTTATCATTTAATCCACAATACCCAGAAAGTGATATAGATTTGGTTAACCAGGATATAGCTTTACCGTATTTTAAGTTTCCTTATCTATACAACACCCAAACTGTAGGTAATAACATAACTGTTATTGATGAGTAACATAAGGACAAATTTTGCTACTATTAGCGTCATAGATTTTAAAGGGCATCACGTGCTCTCTTCTTACAATCTACCTATTACCCCGTTATCATTTTTCGCTAATGTACCAACACAAACAGATGACGACTCATTATCGTTAAACAATACTGAAGTTACATTTGATTACGGTGACGGATCAATTGAAGAAGCTACTTCTATATATAAAGAAAATGGAAACAATGTGCTAAGTGCTGGTCACTCTTTCCATTTACCCGGGCTATACACAGTTAGAATGGTATTGCGAGATTGCAACAACAATGCGATATTAGCAACACAAACTAAAGACATTGAAATAGAAGATTATATTACTAACACATTTACTGTTACGTGTCTAGATCTCGACCCCGGGTACCATTTAATGCTGTCTGCTGGAGAGTTTTCAACACCCCTAACAGTTAATTCTCAATCCCCGTTTTATCAGGATTTTCAAGACATATACTTTACTGTATCAGGTACAGATTGCTCAAATTATTTTAATTTGGATAACAACAAGTGGAATCATCTTCAGAACTATTTCTCTTTCTATAAAAAACAATTTTTACCTAATTTAACAGGGTTTGAATATAATGAAATAACTAAAGTCTCACTATCTTCACAAAACCTATATGTCAGGCTTAGCGGTGATGAGTTAGTAACTTCTTCTACATCTTCACCGTCATCCGTGGTAGCTGGTACATCAGGTACACAAATAATATACTTTAAAACCGAACAACAAGATGCTTCAAATCTTACCAACCAGCTTCGGCCTATATTTTTAAGCTTTTATAAAGATAGAAAAAATATATATTCAAGAGGGACGTTTACATACGGAAACCATAATTATTCGAATAATTTTATGGTTAGTCTCTCCACTATTGTTGGGATGACTTACATTCAACATCCGTCTGCGGGGCACATTTCGATAACCTCAAACGGGCTAGATAACGAAGGAGATGAAATTAACTCATTTGAACTTAGCCCGGTGCAGTATAAGAATACTGATATCCCGTTTATACTAAAGCCAAAAAATCAAAATCAGTTCACTATGAAGTCACTGTCAGCCGGGACATATTCTCCAGAGCCATTAGCTTCGGATTATAATCCGAATTGTGGAGTGGAGCTAATATGTGATGGATCGTATCTATTACCAGGTGCTGTTGGCGGATGTAATGCCGGGACTAAGGTGGATACAGATTATTATTCTATCAGTAGTATAAGCGATACTCTATCATCTATTGGTACAGATTTCTGGAATAGATTAGTGTTAAATTATAATGATAGTTTATTTTCTAACGTTAGTGCAGTAGTTATGAACGTGACGCTAAGTGCTAGAAATATTTACCTAGATACACGCACTAGTACAGAATACTTTTTAACCGGGGGTTCGAGTTTTAGTTTATATCCTAAAAATTACTACGATCTAAACAAAGTTAATGAGGACTTTGATTTTGAGCAAATGATAAAGGATCTAAGATTTCAGGAAGTGTTGCTTGATGACGAAGTTTTCTTTACTGATTACATTGGATCTATTTTTGGTGGAATAAGTAGTAGCAACGCTGCTCTTGGTAAAAAATTATACGAAAGCATAATTAACTTTGTTCAAAATACATCTGATATAGATGTTTGTAATATTACTGCCTTAGATGGGTTAAGCAAACTGGTAGATAACGAAACTTTAATTTACCATAGTAACTACCCAGCTAGTATAAAGCGTTTAATTAATCTGTTTAGTGTTCAGTTTAATAAATTTAGAGGATATCAAAATCAATTTAGTCAAAATTTTGATACAAGAAATAGAACGACTAAAGAAATTTACGGGTCAAATTTAGGAGACGAAATATCGCTCTTGACTCACATTATGACAGGTGGTGAGGATATCGTCGCCTATGAAAAATTTAGCGGTGATTACACGCAGTTAAATTCTTATCAACCTTTAAGCTTGTCTGGCTCGACAGCTACTACAACTACTATTATACCTGGGGCATTCCCGTTTGGATTTAAAGGTATGGGTAACATGGAAATAGTTACTTATTCCTTAAGCACATACAGTGATAACTGGGGTTGGCCGTTAGTGCTTCCGGAAGATGTATTAACAAAAGAAACTTCAGCTTCCGACATTGAAAGTTACTATACATTTTACACATATATTTGTGGTGGTGAGAATACTGTTCAAAATGGTATAATAGATTGGAATAACCCCCAGACTGGTATAATGGATACATCCTTTTATACAGGCGCTGCTGGCGAACCTACTCACAGTAGAGGCGCTAAAGAATTGACATTCAACACAGGTCTGACTGGACTAGAGGGTGATAACAATATCTTTGATATAATGATAAGAGATTCATTATTTAGTAGTCTATCTCTATTCGAAGGATAAATATGTTTAATGGACGAAATAATTCAAGGTTATCCTGAGGTTAATAAATCTATAACTAACCCAAACGTCAGGAGAGAAAACGCTCTGGATAGGAATAGACCGTTTACTTTCCTTGAATTTATTAGAGATGTCCGGGAGACATACGAGCCAAGCGATCTACAGAATTTCTATAACGAATACATTAGAAGATACAATAGAAAACTTACGGCAAAGACTGCGACCGACGCCGAAATTATTACAGAAAGATATAGAGAATTTTTAAGAGATATAACCTTAAATTATTCTACACACGCGGAGCAGAAGTTTCTCTCGCAGATCGATTTTGGTGATAAGTATGACTTACAAGTAGCTGTCGCTTTTTATAGTAAAAAAATAAGAAGTATTATTTCATACTATCAAGTTAAAAGAGATAAATTACACTTTTCAACAACAAGAGCGAAGCTTAAAGGTAGTAATTTCGGATTTCAACAAAATGCATATGAACTTGTTATTGATTTTCTTGCTAATCGGAGCACTGCTGCAATGGATTATAACATCGATACAATTAAGAAAGATGTTACTGTCTCATTAACAGAATACGTTGACCAATATACACAATACTTTAACGCAGTTCCGGATGATAAAGTATATGGTAGAAATTTTATAGAATACGACCCTGCAGGATTACCAGATAGTAATATATTTTTAACTAATGACGCTGTTCTTGTTGAAGAAATATTTGCTGGAATAGGTGATACCATAAGAGAATTAAAAGAAGTTGATGAGGTATTTGATAACAAGAGAAAGCAGACTGAAAAATTTATAGGTGCCGATTATTACTATCTTTCCTCTAATAACGTTGGAGCATTCGAAGTGGGTAAACTGTTTGAAGCGGATGCCCCGCATGCAAATTTTCTTAACACAAATTACCCTTCGGTAGCTTCGGTTTTTTCAAACGATATAAAAAGTGTAAGAGATCAAGGCTTTTTTAAACCTACTAACGCGGGTATTGTTTCTATAGAAAGTGAAAGATTAAGCTTCTTTTCTAAAGATATATACCCACCAAATCAGCTTTATATTTTTCCTGATCCAAACCTATTTACAAACAATGATGATATTTTTACCTTTATTATTGATACTTCACGATCGATTAGTAATCAAAGTAAAGGTATAGCTGTTAATCAACCTAACACGGATAAAAACAGTACATCTTTAATGGGGTATAGTTCTGAGATACCTACAGATAAAAATATTAATACAGATTTATCTTTTCTCTTTAATCAGGGATATATATACGATAGTAAAAAAGATCTAAACGGTAATACATATGGGTTGTTGAAAGACAATAATTATTACAGAAATAATTTTAAACTTGAAGATACTAAAGTTGTAAAGAGCTTAATACTTAATGGCTATCAATTTTTTGATACTCTATACGGTGAAGGTTATGATTTTAACTATAGTACAGCAAACGCCACTGAATACCCAGAGACCTTCCGGTCAGGTGTAACTTCTTTTACTCAATTCTTTACTGCAGGTACGGTTCAAGAGCTTGCGTCGGGTTACGATATTTTCTTTAGGTACTACGCGCCAAGAACACCGCAAATGGCAATACAAAATTTTTCTCAAGTAGACATTGAACAAATTGGTACTATAGAAGCAACTGTTAAAGAAGGTGCGTTTTTTAAATTTTCTGATAATGAAATTCTCGATGAAGCTGTTAGTACAAACTTAAGTTCGTATTCCGATTCATCCGGCAAGTTTTACTTTGATGATTTATTAGAAGCTGGTATCTCTTATTATGACGATGGTTCAACAGTGGTAAGAGCTCTTTGTGACACCGCGCACCCAGCGTCATCCGGTTCATTTACTTACAACGTTAGATTGTCTGGTGACAATGGAGTAACTGATATGGAAGGAGGGTTATTTACAGACGATTTAACTTTTGATTTTACACCTCGAGGATTTGAAAGCTACGACTACAATGATGAGACGTTAAGAAAAACAATAGTAACTGATGTGCTATCTGCTACTGAAAGCTTTTTCACTAAAAAAGAAAATTTCGGAAAGATTTACATAAAGAATGTAAACAAACCTTCTAATCTACCCAACGTTAAGGAACTTACGGAAGCTTTACCTTACCTCGAAACAAAATATTCTTCAACCATTAGCAATGAGCTATCAACATGCGTAAAGGAATTTGATTTATTTTATAATACCTTGTTTATTGAAACTAGTTCATTCCTTGTAGTAGAGAGTATTGATTATAATATTAAAACTAATGATTTTGTTTATCCGTTATCGATTACTAACACTCTGTCAACGAATACGAATAATTTTGATAAAATTAGTAATAGATTTAAAGTAGGTGATGATGTGTTTTATGCTAAATTAGTAAAAGAAGGTGTTGTAAATACCGGCGCAGCTTTTAAAAATTTTAGAGTATACCCATTGATATACAAATACAATTATGTAAGAAATAATGTTGAGCAAATTTATCCAACGGATACAGATAATTTAATAAATCAATACGCGTATGTAAACAGCGTTAACAACAATGTTGTATTTTTAGAGTCGAGTAAACCGGTACTAACATACAGTAGTGACAACGAAATGTTTAACTTAAGCTTTATTTTAAAGGATCAAAATAAGACGCCAAGGTTATATTCTTACATTTTCGATTATAAAGACAAAGTTAAATTTATTAAGACGCGGTATTACGATGCTAACGACATGTCGGAAACATTCAACTTTGTAAAGACAACTGGCTGGGGGTATCCAGAAAAAGATTTAAGCTTTTTAGAATTTGCGTTGAGTTCTGGTGACCCAACATTATCTATTACTTCTGCACCATCAGCCGCTTCAATAATATTATGAACACTCATACTTTATATCTTACTTCAACAGACCCCGGCGGCACTTATATTGAACCTACTATCGAGCTGTTTGATTTGACCCAGCTATCCTTGGATTTATCAGAAGTATATTCGAATATCTTTCCTGATTATCTAGCAATTAATTGGGGCGATGAAAGCGGGTTAGAAGAACCCGACATAACTATATTTCGTGATTATAAAACGCAATCAATTTACCCAGAAATTAGAAAAGGTGCATCGCCTGTATTTTTTAATACACCCTTTAAGCATATATTTTTCCCTTCAAAAACTGCGCTTAAAAAATCGATGACGATGCGGGTAAACGTTGGGTATATAAATGGCAGTACAACCAAGTTTACAATACCTTTAAATGTCCGGACAGAAGGATACCATCAAACAGTTGAAGACTTAGATTTGCTAAATGTTAGTATGCTCGATAATGAAGATAGTAATTCAATATTTACATACTTAACGAAAAAGGATAATTTTGTAATTCAAAATCATAATGATCTAGATATTGAATATAACTCTGTGGGCAGTCTAAATTTATCTTCATATGAAGATACATCATTGCAAAGTATTAATGAAACACAATCCCTCCTTTCTGCAGTTGCTAATCCTGTTGGTGATGGGGATAAATTTAAATTTATTACTAGCGTGACTGATGAATCAGCTACCTGGTCAACTGATTTTTGGGGGTACGCTAACAGAGCTGTAATTAATTTTTCCGGTACTAGCTACAACGCAACTGGGTTTAATGATAATAATAATGTTACGTTAATTTCCCCTAGACATGGAATAAGCGTAGCGCATTTTTCCGACGATCCTAAAACTAATGACGTTGTATTTTTCTATGATCATACAACCGGTAATTCAATTTCCGCAACTGTTGTAGATGCAACTAATATTGGCGACGACTTAATAGTAATGCGTTTTAACCGAGATATGTCTACCGCAACAACATCCACTGGAGCAGCGGGTAATCTCAAATTATATAAACTCCCGCAATTTGATAATGAGGTAATCTCTCACAAATACCCAGCAATCACACAGGGTGGTAATTTTATTTTTGACAGCGATCACTACGCTGGTGTAGGTACGCCAAGAATTATTAATCATACTTGGGTCGCTAGAAGCCTTCAGGGGGAAATAAGAACCAATATATCCAAATCTGTGACAGTTGATCTTGGACCTGAAGGAATGCCAGATTATAGACTTACCAACGTTTCGCCTATTCTATCTTCATTTAATTTAAGCTTATCAGGCTTAGATAGTGGTGATAGTGGTGGTCCTATTTTTATACCATATGACAATGAACTACTTCTTTTAGGAATATGGCGAACAGCTGCAATTGCTGCTGGTGGGTTAAAAAACTTCGGTAATAAAGAAATACAAAAAAGTATTAGCGCCGGTATGGTTACAGTGGGAAATACAGAAGGATATACACTATCAACAGTTCGCTTAAGTTAACCGCGGTATAAATATATACAATGGGAGCATTGGTAAAATCCAGCTTAAGCGCTTTAAAATCAGAATCTGCAGAAATTTGCCCTGTAGACTTAGAGCTCGATCAGTTTAGAAGAACATATTCTGGTGGTGGTAACTTTAATTTTATAACTGCCCTATCAGGTGTCCAAAGCTTTAAAAATTTAAACTTTACTGACTTTTTTCTAACAAACGAATATACACTAGACAGTGTTACACGGTTTACTGGTGGTAGAGTGGTTCCTAGAAAAATATTTTCCGGATTAAACTTTGCTGCAAATGCCCCGGGGTGGTTAACATTTAATAAAGCGGACATAAGCAATTTTCGTAAAACTAACGACTCTTATAACACTCAATACTATGGTTACCCGGGTATTACCATGAACAAAATCGACGCTGTTAATCTAGAAATAGAACTTCTAGATCAATTTTACTGCAGAGTAGCTTACCTAATAAACAACTTTAGGTATTATCTCGTAGTTAGCGACGATGCTGAAATTAATGGACAAAGAACAGTTCTATTTGTGGGTGAAAATAAAATTTCTTTAGAGGATGCAAAACTCGAATACACTATAGTAAAAGCAGGATTAGATATAACATCTGATTTTATAAGTTTCTTTTCTACTAAAGAAAGCGGTCAAGTATCTTTAGGGCGATCAGTAAGATATATTTTACAAAGTGATGGTACAACGCTTGTAGCTCAAAATGTAACAGATGTAGATGATACCAATTCATTTTACTTTACTACCCGGGCTATAAAATTAGGCGGTGAGGTTGATTTAACAATTCCATCTCCTTACAATACTTCTTTTATTACCTATAATGAAAACGGGTCTAAAATAAACACAGATAAGAGTAATTTTCATTTACCCTCTAACTACCTACTTCATACGTCATCCAATTCTACAAAGCCTAAATTTGATGTACTAAACTTAAAAAATATAGCTAATAATTTTGACGAGTATGTGTCGTCTAATAACCTACTATCTTCGAGCGAAACAAACCCTATATATGTAAAGAGCTTAAGAAAATACACAAGTATATTTTCTGATATTGACAGTGAAAAGAATGAAGTATTAGCTCTGAATTACGTTTATAACAACTTTAACGTTAGAATACCGCCGGGGGATACATACTTTATTACACCGTCCTCTCTCAGTCCATTCACGCAAATTAATATTAATGATACTAAATTTGTTGATTCAGGTGCATTTAGCTTTACACAACCTTTCCTGTCTGACAGGGTATACCAACTTGATGACGAAGACGGTGTTAGACGAGAAAATGCAACTTACCTATGCACTTGGCTTTCTGGTGGTATAGGTAAACGTGGAGTTTGGGTAGATAGATATTTCTATCCAGATTTAGCTACAAAAGAAGAATCTCTATCATCAAACCAAACATATGTAACTTATGACTGGTTAGTAGAAGAACTAATACGAGGCAATAGCTCATTAACTTCATCAATAAAGAAAAAACATTATTTTGATAAAAAGAGTGATTTAGTTTTTGAACCTAATAAAAGATATAGATACGAGCGACTTGATAAAGAAGAGCTAGAGACAAAAAGACCAACAAACTTTTGTGAAGGTGTGGTATTGAGGGAAATGGTAAACAATTACTTTACTGTAATAAACGATAACGGTGGATTTGCGTTAGGCTTTAATATTAAGAGCAATACAGATGAGTTTGTTATAAGAACACAGAGAAACGAAATTGATGCAGGTTTTAATATATATAAAAAGGCTAACAATGAGTTAGAGTTTACATTTAATATTTTCGACAACTCTCCGGAGCCACCGGTTGTTCAATCTATCACGCGTACGTTTAATCTTAACCCATATGTTACAAATACAATATTTTTATCATTTGACGCAATAAGAGGGGTCTGTAATTTTTACATAAATTCAGAAATGATATTTTCTTTTAACGTTAAGGCATATCAAATGCTTAATAAAATGATTCTATTTGGTGTAATAGAAATCATTAGCCCTGATGGCAATGTACAAAATTTATTAACCCCAGATGAACAAGAAAGTATTTTTATCAACGAAATATATCTAACAACATCACCTTTATCAGAAGAAGAAGAAATAACTGCAGTGTTTTTACAAAACTTAAATGAGATACAAGATATAACGATATCATTACCCTGTGGTCAACGCAACTTAACAGATACAATAACTACTGTAAACTCTATTGGTACTAATTTAAAACATAGGAGTAATGTAGTTGATATTAATGTAAGGAATTTAAATATTCAGGACAGCAGCATTACTGAAGATGTAAAAACTCTGTTGCTTAACAATATTACTTCTTCATTACCTGAAACGACGACCATTAACGACATTAACTTTATAAACTACAAATGATATCCTATTTTAAATATACATCTGGTGAATCATTTACTCTAAGTGGTAGAAACTACACAGGGCTGTTTAACGTGGTGGATGGAAGAGCTTTTTCAGGTAAGTCTTTAACTGAATCCTCCACACCTTTAAGCTCAAAAGGAACCTTTATAGGTGATGCTTTTTTAGCAGAAAAGGAATTTGATAGAACTGTACAAGTGCCTCGTGTAAATGAAACTGTTACAAAGCCACATATATCACCAAAGGATGTTATTGATCAATCGTTTATAAATACTAATTTAGGTATCTTAAATGACAATAACTTAAATTTATACGCACTAAATGTGCTTTCTAATCCTGAAATTATAAATTTTCAATCTAATAGTAAAGACGGTGATAGCTATCTGATAGCATTATCAAGTTTAAAAGAGTCAAAATCTATTAGATACGGTGGGCCAAATCAGGCTCAACCACCGTTACGAGCGAATCAATCAGCAGTCGTACTCGCGAAAGACAATGACAGCGCAATAAACGCGATGCCTTTTGAGTCAATACTACAAAGATCAGATGGTGGAGTGGTAGATGTAAGTGAGGTGCCACCTCAACTAGACGGGATATATTATCTAGATGAAACTATTAGCTCCACCATAGTTGTTAATAGAGATCAAACTTTTAATTACTTTACTACCACACCAACCGCTTCGTATGCCTTTTCTGGTAGTTTCTTAAGAGATAGCATATTCTCCTTTAGGGAAGAAACTACAGACGCTATACCGGCAAACTCAAAACTGATTTACGATAACAACACCGACACTATATACAATCTAGGTAAGAATGCTGTAACTAATAAAGATCGCCTAATAGGGTATGACTTTAGTTTTTATAACACTTGCGGAGAATGGAAAATAAAAGATATTTTCGAATTTGATAAAGAAGTTATACAAGGTAATTTTAAAATTGGAAATAATCTCAAAGGCGCACTAGTGGTAATTGATCAAGAAACTGGAAAAGCGGGAATAGAACTAACAAACAAATATTCAAATGAATTTTATGGCACCATAAGCACGTTTTTTGATAATGAAGTTATAGTAGATTTTGATATACGCGACACGGATGATTCTGTATTGGTTATTACCGACCCCGCTGGTCAAAGCTCTGAAACTGTAGGTGTTTTAACACCGACCGGTGGTGGAACTGCCCAAGTTGTTCGAACAGATCGAGTCTTCGATCCCTTTAATGTCTACCACGTCGATGCAGATCTGGTAGATGACTTTAAGTTAGGATTAAACCAAGCTCCTAAAATAATGAGAAGGTATGAGTCAGAAAGTTTATTTTATAAGTCGTCAAATATAACTACGTCTATTAGGTTTTCAGAAAATGATTCTAATATGTTTATATTTCAGGATTTTGGGTCAGCTACAACAAGGTTTATCAGCAACCCGCAGTACCCGGCAGGGTTTTTAAGCACAGCAAATTTACAATTTTTACCAAATTCATATTTTGGTTTCATTGAGGAGCGTTTTGGAGATAGTAGAACAGCGTATAATAGTAACGGTCTTCCGTCAAACTTTTTTAATTATATAAACTTTTTAATGGAAGAAAATGGTGGTAATGTTTTTTATCTCTTACAAAACACAGGTCGGTTATATTTGTCTAAATCTACAAAACTAATTTATGATAATATACTGCCTTTGGATTTACCTCATACATATGATAGAGAATTAGGGTGTGAATCAAGCTTGGGTATTTCACTAAACAGTGAAATAGAATCTATTTTAAAAGATACGTTGAAAATTTATGTGAATCTAGCTCTTGTTGTTACAGGTAACTCTATTGAGGGTGTACCTATACTTGGAAGATACACATCTTACCCAAATATAAATTTAGATTTTAGAGATTTTGAATTCCATGAAAATGAAGAAATTAATTATAATGTAGTTTCGCGTGTTTTTGATAGCCTCTATAACTTACAAAAAAATGTACTAGATAGTATTTTGAATAACTAGAATAAATAATATTATGTCAGCAAGTCTACAAAATGAATTCATATCAGACACCTACACATCACTGTTGCATCTAAGCGGTGGTGGTCTATATGAAGACCCTCCTAAGAGAGATGTTTATGATGGCGCAGGTAACGTAACTGGATTTACTCTTAGTGGAACAAAAGTAATAGCTAATAATGTCGAATTACCTGAGCAGCATGTCGATTCTGCTGATGCTGCGGATGGTAATATAACTAGCTTAATTGACATGTTTTTTCCAGTAGGATCAGTTCAGATGACTTTTGATAATGTTCCACCATCGACTCGGCTGCCTGGTACTACATGGGTCAGAGTTTCGCAGGGAAGATTTTTAGTTGGCGTGGGTGGTCCTCCTGGTAATCCTAGTAATGATTACGGGGAGTATACTGCAGGTGATAATGTTGGAGGTTCTTCCGGAAATGAATCCGATGTATCGTTAGTTGTAGATCAACTACCAGAACATAGTTTTACTCCAGATTCAGTTGATCCAGAATTTAGTAATATAATTACTTGGACGGGTGTTGACGGCGAAGAAGGCGGTGGTGCAGGTGGATCAATTAATCAACCGGTTCCAAACACTGGGACTGACTCGGAGCAACCAATTTTTGCCTTCCCAAGGCTTCAGCCCATCGCACAAAAACTGGAAACAATAGGAAAAAACCAAGCATTTAGTATATCACCGGTAAGTTACGGTGTTTATATATGGAGAAGAACCCAATAATTTAAAAAAATGGCAGACGTAAACATAGTAAAATTAAAAGTAAGGCGCGGGACTAACGAGCAGCGTAGATCTATTATATTAGATCAGGGTGAGCTAGGCTATACTCTTGATACTAGAAGAATATATGTAGGAGACGGTGCTTCGGTAGGAGGACGAGCAGTGAGTAATTTAAACTACGGGCCGTTTACTTTAGATTCTAGCTTAGGTAGTATAGATGGCTTAGAAGTCGGCGACATTGGTTATGCTAATAATAAATTATACATACTATCTGGTGATAATGGTAATTACAACGAGACGTTGTCGGGGTTTGCATATATTGGACCTACCCCAGGTGCAACATTAGATTTTGGGGCCAATAACACTATAATAGTGGCTAAAAGCTCAGTAAACACTAGTGAATTTGCTAGCGAAATATTTGGGAATGGTATTATTAAAGTCGGAGATGGCTTTGCAGTAAATTATAGTACTGTATTTATGGAAAATTCTGCTAACTTTATTAGTATTAAGCAAAATTCCATAGGTGCAAGAGAAATATCTACCACAGCTTTAGGTGCCGGTATTTCGGGTGGTAATGGCTTCGTCGTTAGGGTTAATGCCGATCCAACGCAATTCGAATTTGACGTTAATGACCGTCTCTATTTAGCTAATCTCGGAACACATACTACAAAATACTCTAGCTTTGATCCATATTCAATCGGACCAGGCTTAGTGTTAAATGAAAATACTCAACAGCTAGAAGCATTATTTAAAGGTGTTGATAGCTCTTTAACTAGATCTAGCAGCGGTGTTGTCGGTATTGCAAACGGCTTTTCTACTAACGTATCTGATACTTCAGGAGTTGAATTTCCATTCTTAAATGTTTCTAATGGTATTATAAATGGAATGGCAAGTTCTATTTATGATGTTGTAACAGCTACTGGATTATCAGGTGCTAATTCAGGAAACGATGTACCGATAGGAACTATCTTACCACATGCTCGAGCCTTTACAAATATACCGGATGGATATTTGCTTTGTGATGGTAACATATATTCATCTACTGTAGATTCAAATTATAGAGATCTATACAATGTTATTGGTAATAGATATGACACAACTAACGGTCTGCCGTCACCCGGCGGTAACTTCTTCAGAGTTCCACAGCTTACCGGTGGTAATGTATTACTTTACGGTTCAGATGCTGGTGCACCAGATTCTACAACATATTATATAAGCGGGGATACAGTAGATGATGGTACCGCTTCATTAAGTGCGCAAGGATTTAACTTTATTATTAGGTACACCGACGCTGATGGTAACAATAATCTGTTTAATGGAGCGCCAAACCAAGTATCTAGAGGGTATCAAGGAAAGTATGATCAAAAAGTATATGAAGCTTTAGATTGTCAAGGAGCTACTACGAGATTAAGCTCAGCAGGATTTATAAGATTTGCATTATCCGGCAGTGGTAGAAGACCTGGATGTACAGAACCTTTTGATAGATTTGCAATTCCTGTATTCAACTGGTAAATAAATATATAAGACAATGGGTATCGAAATTTTAGAAAACACATTATTAAAGCTCCTAGTAAGGAGAGGCACCGACTATGATAGGCAGCAAATTACTTTAGACAGTGGTGAGCTTGGTTATGCTACTGACACAAAGAGATTGTGGATTGGTGACGGTACAACAGTAGGCGGTATTTTAATAGGTAACAAATATAAAGGTAAAGCTGCAAACTTAACGACATTGGCACCGGTTGAGATCGGTGACTTTGCATATGATACAGACAACTATGCTTTCTATATATGTCAATCTGGAGTTGGAAATCTACAGGAAGACTGGTGCGAAGTTGCAACTAATAATGCTGCTGGTAATGAAACTATAACTGTTGATTTAACTGCTGGAGTTGCCGTTGGTACAATATCTGCAGGTAATGTTGCTGAAGATCTATTAGGCACAGGATTAACTTTAGATAATACAAATAGAATTACTCTTAGTAGCAGCATTGTAACCGATACTATTATACAAGCATCAACAGATGCAGCTGATTATTTTACTCTACCCTCTAAGCTAAAAATTAATGCAATTGATTATACATTCCCCGGAGGCGCGCCAGAAAAAAATCAATTTTTAGAGTCTAATGCCGCTGGGATTCTCAAGTGGGGTAATCCTAATATTATAACATCTGGAGTAGCACCAACCACAGCAGCTTTAATACCTGTTGGTACAATTGTACCGTATGTATCTACTGCTGGTAATGTACATTTTCCAAATGGGTGGTTACCTTGTGATGGTAGAGAAGTATTAAAAGCAGATTACCCTGAATTGTCAGCAATTATTGATACACAATATGGTGGTACAATTTCTAGCTTTAAAGTGCCTAACTTTACTAGTAAAGCGTTGTATGGGTCAGATGATCCGTTTAATAGTACACTGTATCAAGTTACTACAAGTAATGATACTACTACAAATTCTCTACTTTCTGCTACTGGTTCGCTATTTATAATTAAAGCAGTGGGTGGTGTAACTAGTCCAACATTTACTATTAGTAAAAACTTATCAGCGCGTATAAATGCTGATGATATAACAGGAGTAGCATTTAACCCTCTAAGCGGTAGTCTTAAGATTGAACGACCAACACCAGGTATGTGTGTACTCACAACACCTGGTACCTACTCCAATGGTTTCCAAATGCCTGGTGGGATTGAATTTGTAAAATTTTATGTCACAGGCTCCGGGGCAACCGGTGGTAATAAACCTGGTGGTGCTGCTTCTACAGTAACAGGTTATATATCAGCGCCAGCTGGTACAACATTTACCGTCACAGTAGGTACTAACCCAACAGGTAACAACGCTAATGGTAATCAAAGTCTAATAAGTAAAGGTGGTGGTAACCTTGCTGTTTCTGATGGTGGTCGAACTTCAACAGGAACCACACCGCTACACGGTGAAGGGACTATTAATACAGGAAGCCAATATGTTACAACAGGTCATGTAATTACCGGCGGATATGGCGGTACTATTAACGTCGGTGAATGTCTTTATAGTGATGGAGCTGCTTCTTATTGGGGTGCTTCGCCGGCTCCTGGAGCTGGTGGTGGTGGACAAAATGGATGTGGCCCGCCAACATACTGCGTAGGACCGGGTATGGTTAAGTTTGAGTGGAACTAGTTGATATAGTACTTTATATACATAAATGTGTGTATG
>Ga0114934_10001212_pt1 | contig 16690 bp, 25 predicted proteins | sample 4SBtaG_2_FD_99695 | JGI IMG/M metagenome (GOLD analysis project Ga0114934, IMG submission 99695) | Deep subsurface microbial communities from Kolumbo volcano to uncover new lineages of life (NeLLi) - 4SBTROV10_white metaG | ecosystem: Environmental > Aquatic > Marine > Volcanic ... | reverse complement strand
TCAGAGTATCCTTCACAATACAATTCATTTTTGAGTTTAAGTACATAGCACTTAATTTCATCTCTCGTAAGTTCGTTTCTTGGCATACAAAAAAACTCTGTCCTTTATATAGAACAGAGTATAGTGTTATTTTACTGGAATGTAAGCTAGTGTTAGGGTTCCCCCACCAGGAGTATCATCGTCATCATTCACATCATCAGTCATAAATGCTGCCCAGAATACGAACCCACTTATTGCCATTGATGCTATTAACAACATTACCATACTCCCGGAATAATTTGGCCACTGACGGCATAGGCACCAATTGCTGCCATAATACCAAGCATTGCTGCCCAACCATTAATACGTTCTGCTTTTTCGTTCATTGACTTGCTCCTTAATATTTTGTTCTTGTGCTGCTTGATAAAGATATCCCATGTAACTAAAAGAAACTGATACACCAATAATAATTCCAAAGGAATATATTACGGCAAGAGCAGAACTCTTTACATCTTCTAAAAAGGATTTATCAAACATCAGTCGAAGAGTGCTTCTTCTTTTTCTGTTTCTACGACCACATCGGACGTAGCATAGGAAACACACAGAAGTGCGAAACCTGCTGCTAGTTGCTCATCATCAAGGAAGGATTGGTCTTCCTGATCAACTGTGCCACTTACCAACTTACCCGCACACGATGAGCAAGCACCTGCACGGCAAGAATAAGGAAGGTCGATACCTTGCTCCTCAGCCGCATCAAGAATGTACTGATCGTCAGGAACTTCGATGGTAGTTTCGGTATTGTCGGGAGAGCGGAAAGTAACATTGAAAGTCATAAAATTTTTTTAGTAAATGCTTGTTATATATCAATCAAAGGATACCAAAGAAGAGGTTACCTGTCAATGCATAAGACACAATAGCAGAAACAAATCCCATCATGGCAAGACGACCATTGAGACGTTCTGCACGTTCTGCATGGGTTTCTAGTCCATATTTCTCAGAATCTTCCTTAGAAACGTACATTCTGGGTTCTAAAGCCCACATATTCTGTTGTCCACGCTCATTAGTTGTTACAGTCATTTGCGTTTTGTAAAGAAACATTACAATATTATATAGCAAAAATAAAGAGGGGTCAAGCCCCTCTTTGTTCGGATACCATAACATAATGAGTAATTATGCTTAAATTAATTCCCAATTTTCTGGATAAAGATCTTTAATATTTTTATCCCGATTATTCGGACCAAACCATTTTTTAGGAGCGATTACTCTCCCACAATTTGCTAACCATGCACCCCACCAAGAAAATGTTGAATTAGCAATAATAAAATCAGTGCATTTAGACATTAAATACATATCATGATATTGATCATTATTTTGCGAAATTATAAATCTATCATCGGAAAATAATTTTTGTGTTGCTGCCCAATCAGGATCATCCGTAAAAATTATAACCTCTCTTGTATGATCAAATTTTTTCAATGCTTTGTCATAATAATCGAGAGTAAGATTATGATGATTGCCAGAATTAATTAAGAAATCTCCGCGACGAATGTGAAGAGCAATTGGATCACTAAAAATAGAATCAATAATATTAGCACATTCGTCTCTTATCTGCTTTTTAAATGCAAAATCTTTTCTAATCTCATTTTCAATATTCTTAAAATATTTTTCAGACTGAAAAAATCCAATAATAGAACATTTATCAGGAAGAGTATCTACAAACTTTTTACTATATTCAAAATGTGGTTCTGAATAATAATCACGCTCATCAAGGTTGTAAATACCAACCTTCACATCTAAATCAAAAGTATCAAATAATTCTGTTCTCAACTTATTACCAAGAGAATCAACCATTATATCATGATTAGGTATCATATACTCATATCCATGCTTAGTAGCAATCGCTTTCAATGCGGCATACTGAAACATTTGATTACCTAGTTGACCAAGACGGCCAATATGATTAAAAGCTATCATAATAATACCTCCTACTTACCTTCAAAACCCGGTGGTAATGATCCAAAATATGGATCATAGTCAAAAATTGCATCCCAATTTTCTATGTCAACAGCACCATTTTTCCAAAAATTCCAAAGACCATCATGACTTGACTTGTGAAATACATCAACATGCACATCATGAATAGAAGATCCTAACTCAATCTTATAAAGGAATAGGGGAATGGCAAATGTATTACCAGAATTATAGATTAAATCATCGGCAACTGCTCTTGGTTTAACACCATTATCAAGTTTATACTTATCACCCCTTACATGAAGATCTATAAGTTTTTGTGCATGATGACGAGTAATCATATAACACGCTGTAGAAAAATCATTTACAAATCTGCGATGCATTTTTAAATGCACCTGTGCAGGATTAATAATTGCTAACTGCACAACATCATAATCATACGGAACTTTGCAAAAAAAATCTTTCCAACTAAAGTGCCAATGAGAAACTGTTGAAATATCACAATCATCTTCCATAATTAAAGCACATGGAGAATCAGAATTCTCAAGAAAATATTTAAGTGCTTTGAGGTGAGAAGTTACACATCCCACTTCACCCGAAGACATTCCATCAGGATACTTACCCTTTAAGATTTCACCAAGGTCTCTACCATCTCTACCATCATATGCTGAGATACGAGTATAATCTTCAATTTCCCAATACTTAAACTGCTCTTCCATATACTCTTTTCTTTCTGGTTGTTCATCCAGATTCAAATAGTATATGGGAGGAAGACCTTTAAGTTTGTATAGTGCTTTATTTCTGTCCATCTATCCAATCAATAACATTAATTTGAGGTTTCCACCCAATGACTTCACCTATCTTATCTATATTAGAAAGAGTGGTATCCATTTCACCAGATCTTTTTGAAATATATGTTTGATTGTTGGAAATACAATCTGCTATTTCTTGCACAGAATAATTTTTTCCAGAACCAACATTAAATATTTCTCCAGAATGTCCTCGTAAAGGCATTGTTGCTGCTAGATAATTTGCTCTGGCAACATCTCCAACATAAACAAAGTCTCTTCTCTGAGTCCCATCACCAACAATTGTTAAAGGTTCTCCAGATTTTTTTTGTTTTTCAAAAATACCAATTACTGGAGCATATTGGCCCATTGTGGGTGACCTCTCACCAAATACATTAAAATATCGAAGGCACACTGTTTCCAATCCATATAAGTCTGTATACATCTTACAAAACTTTTCTCCAGCAACTTTAGATGCAGAGTATGGATTAAGACAATCATCTGGTTGTGTTTCTACATTTGGATATGGATTATATCCATATCCAGAAGAAGTTGTGGAATAAACAAATCTTTTAACACCTGCTTCTCTAGCACACTGAAGAACTACTGTGGTGCCTACACAATTTTTAGTAATTGCCTCAATGGGATTTTCGATTGCTGGTTGAAGTCTTGATTCTGCCGCAAGGTGAAAAACATAATCTACCCCATCAAATAAAGGACGCATCCTTTCATAGTCTGTGATGTCTACTACCTTTGCAGTTGCCATCTCGTTCCAATAAAACTCTTCATTATTAGCAGACATATTATCTACAATAATGACATCATGTTTCATACTAATCAAATAGTCAACAAGATGAGAACCAATAAATCCTGCACCACCAGTAACTAAACATTTACTCATCTCTTAAAACCTCATGAATAGAATTATAAATTTTCAATTTTAATTTTGTAGTCGAATAATTATGAGATCTATCCAACCAAACAATATCTATAGGTTTATCTTTACCAGTATAAGAACCATCCCTATAATCATCTCCCAAAAATCTAATATCATAATCTTCAAGATAACTTAAAAATGTTTCTTCTGCTTGATAAACTACAACATCATCAACATACTTAATAGACCTAAGTATTTCCTTTCTCTCCTCCACATCATGAATCGGTTTTAGTTTGTGTGGTCTTGCCATAGAAGGATCTTCATGAAGAGCTACTGTAAGATGATTACAATGTTCCTTTGCTTCTTTAAACAATCTAACATATCCTGGATGAATAATATCAAATGCACCAGCAATGATACCCTTTTTAGTTGGTAAAGTTTTCTTCCAATCTTCTACATTAATTCCCTTATCATCAATAAAAAGATCTGCTGTTGGTTTATGAAACATAGGTTCAAGTTCATGATACTTGACTCCCCACTCTTTAAGACTATTGGTGGTAAGTTCTGTCCAATCTTTACCAGATCCTCTACCTCTGGCAGTCATGATAATAATATAATTTCCTTCATCATAGAGATGATTGACAGTTTCTACCATAAAAGGAATTGGTGTCGAATCCCAATATCGTTGACCATGACCATCTGGATTACATGGTGTATTACAAATAGTTCCATCCAAATCAAAACAATATTTCATACTACTCCATGAAGAAAAATTTGATGTACGCATTCAACAACACCATAGTCTTCACTATCAATATAGTAATTCCACAGTGCATTTTTTGATCGTGTTTTAAGGCGATTATTTTGATTAAATCCGGTCAATACTCCATAAGCAATTTCATTATCCTTACAGTATTTCTGACATTTCATAATATTTTCAGATTCACCACTAGAACTAATCAAAATAACCAGTGTATTTTTTTCTACATGATATTCCAAATATTTCATATATGCATTCTCATGACCAAAATCATTGACCATCATAGTAAGCATAGAAGGATCTGAAAATACAGATACTTTCTTATTATGAAATTTCATGTAGTCTTGAGAGATGTGAGAAGCAACTGAATTACTTCCCCCATTACCAAGAATTATAATTCTATTAAATGCATCAAAAGATTTTTTAAATTTAAGAAACTCTGATTCTATGTGAGCCCCTTGTAAGGTTTCAATATATTCTTTAAATGGATTCACCAGATACACCATCCACTGTCAAATTAATTCTAACACTATCTAGTTCAGTAGTCAATTGCTCCTTTTCAGAAAATGTCAAAAAGAATCCACCATTACCAGCACCGCATAACTTGTGTGCCAACACTGTTGGATTATTTTCTAGTTCTTCATCTATTTGTCGAACTCTCACATTTTCTGTTATGGTGGAACTGGTTTCTTTCTTTTGTTTCCAACTATCCCCCATTAACTTAAAAAATCTTTGAGTATTACTATAAATAATCGATTCTTGTGCAGTATGAACAGTATCTAATAATGGCTTTACTTTATAAAGATTATCAGTGACACTCTTCAAGACCTTTTTAGAATTTCTTGTCACTCCAGTAAAAACAAGATGAATATCATAATTATCAAATAAATCTGTTGGGAGAAACTCATACTTAATGCGATAGTTATCCATAAACTCTATTCGCTTAAATCCACCAACACCACATCCATAAGGGTCTTGATACCCACAATAAGGATTAAATTCAACTTCAAGTTTATGTGCCAACTTACAAATATCAGTATCAGTCATCTCCTTCTCTAAGAAAAGACAACATGCTTTAATGAGACTAATAATATAAGAAGATGAGGAAGCAAGACCACTACCTTGAGAATATGCATCACTAGTAAGAGTAACTTGAACAGGTGGCATATTGAAATGATCAAGAACCACTCTTACTACATCATTCTGTATTTCTTCAATAGTAGATACTTCTTCTCTTCGGGAATAATTAATAATATACTTGTGCTTGTCTTTATTAAATCCAAACTTATCTTGACTGAGAGTCACATAAGTTTTTAAGTCACAAGTAAAACTAATAACCGATCCATATCCATACTGCTTTACAAAATATGGATTATCAGTAGAACCACCAAAGAAAGAAATTCTTAGTGGACAAGATGTAATAATCATTTATATTTTTTTAAATAGTTTTGAGTGGAGTAATAATTTTTCAATTCTTCCACATTCATTTTTTGAATGGTTTCCCACAATCTTTCATTATCATTATAATAAGGATTTCCTTGAACGGAATTTGGCCAAGAGTTATTTCCTCGACTATGTTCTAAATGATAAATTAAATGATTTAATCTACCAACTTTGTATCCCAACTTTTCAAATCTATAATACCTCTCTTTGTCTTCTGGAGACGATCCTCTAAAATTTTCATTTTCCATTCCTGCCTCAATATAAGAAGATTTATTCATGAATTGCACATGCCCATACTGAGCATCCCAATCTTTAGATTTTCTTTCCAGAATAGAAAAATCATACTCATATGATATAAAATCACTAACAAGATTATCATCAGCAAAGATCATTTTTTGATATTGACCAAAACCATATGGATATACAATATCATGTCCATTTTGAATCATATTTACTGATTCTATAATTGTTTCTGGTCTCATTAAAATGTCACCATCATAATTTGAAATGACTTCTGTATTAGAAATAGAAATCATTTCATTCAGAATCTTCATCCTATAGAATACAGGATCATCTGACTTCTCAAATACATGAGTAAGATTCTTAAGTGAGTCACCAAGATACTCTTCAATCTGGGGAAGAACTTCTTCCTGATACACAGACTGTCTATCTACCTCTTTGATAATAACTTTGGTATTAAAGTTCTTCAAAAGATAGCAAAGGATGGTAATCACATTACGCATCCTATCCTCACTTTCAATCCTGATAGGGATGATGAAAGTACAAGTAGTAAGATCAATCATTTTGTGCAGCAGAAATATGCGGACTCATCCCATCCATTATAACCAGGGACATTACCAGAGTATCCTGCACCTCTCACAATATGGTTAAACAAATACCCAAAGTGATTATCGTTATGAAGTCCTTCCTCAAAGATCTTGAATCCAGCAGCCTCAATCTTTTCTTTCCACCAGGTTGCAGGGAAAACTGATTGATGAAGGGTAAACAATTTACCTTCATATCCAACGGTCTTATCATAGGGTGCAAAAGGAGGAACCATATCCTCACCATCTTCATTCCTCACATCAGGAACAAGGGATACTCCAAATACACAGAGACCACCTTCTTTCAGGTGCTTGAAGATATTATCAAGCATGGGTTCTACATCATCAGGTGCAATATGTTCAAAGACTTCTTCAGAGTGAATGAAGTCAAACAACATTGGTTCTCCATCCTGATAGAGTTGATAGTCCTTGGTGATATCACACAGGAACAGATTCTTATCGTGGTATTTGTCCCAGTTTTCTTTTCCTACACCAGACAAAGAGTTGCTGCTTCCTTCCAAACCAATACCAATATCACCTCTATTGATAAAGTCAACAACGAACTGACCACCAGCACATCCCAAGTCAAGCATGGAAATCTGGTCATTATCAAATCCATCTTTGACTTCATCAATCAATCCAGGTGAAGTAAAGTTATCTCGGATAGCACCGACTGGACAGATATGATCTGGTGAGTCATCTGCAATCTGCTTTTCTGCTTCTAATGTAATCATTTTTTTACGTAAATAAGGTTGTTCAGTTGCTCATCAAAGTTATTGGGTTTTGGTATAGTCACTTGTGATTTACATCCACTCATCCACCAAGCAACCTCGTCAAATGAACTAGCATATGTCCCAATTATTCTATCACATTTTGAAAGAAGTAACAACTCAATGAAAGCGTCCGTTGTTATCTGGATATTATCATGATGTCCAGACTCTGCTAGCTTAGGATTATTAAATATCTCCCTATCGTATGTGATAATCCTATCACCATACTTCTCAACAAAGTGGTTCTGAACATCAGAGTTATCAGAGCAAAAGAAAAACTTTTGATCTTCTGATAACTTATCTATATGACTCTCAAACAACTCGTTACTGTGAAACTTTCTCCTCTCACAATACCAGGATCTGATATGAAGACCCACCATATTATCCCACTCAAAGGTGAAGTTATCCACAAAGTTAATGATGTCTGGATTGATCTTCAACCTTGATAAGACATTCAGATACTTGTCCACAAAATACTGTGGTGTCTTTTCATACAGGAGATCAATAGTTTTCAGATCACCAGTATACTGTTGCTCCTCCTCAGATACATGAAGTCTCCAATCTTCTGGATAGACATTCTCTGGCGTATCCACAAGTTGGAGTGAAGGAAAAATATATGAGATAGTATCATGCAGAGTGGTAACATCATCGTGCTGTGATAATGCACTTAGAATGTTCTTGATTCGATTAGCAATACCTGCATGACTTACAACTGTTACGGACATTCTATTTTCTCCCAGTGACTAGGATACAAATCGTCAGTGTTGATGTGTGATAAACCAGGACCATACCAAGGAGTAGGAGCAATCACTCTACCATTTCCTAACCATGCACCCCACCAAGAGAATGTACTGTTAGAGATAATAAAATCATTACACTTGGAGATAAGACAGAGATCAAAGAATGCTTTCTCACTCTCCACACTCACATCATTGAAGATAAAGTTATCACCTTTGAAATCATCCCTGAACCTATCAACATCATTAGAACAGATGATATACTTTCTGTCATTACCCATCTTCTCTATCGCCTGGTGAAAATACTCCATTGGAATATTTCTGTGATTGTTCTCACATCCAGGGTAATCAAAACTATTGTTAAAATATCTAATGCAAATAGAAACGGGATCGTCATTTAAGTGCTCTCCAAATTTTGATTCAACTTTATCCTGTATCTCTTGCTTGAATCGGAAGTCAAGTCTGATTAACTTTTCAGCATTCTTAAAATACTTTTCGGTCTGGAAGTAACCGTTAAGAGTGATGTGATTAGGACACTCTTTGAATAGTTCCTCACAGAACTCATGAGAGTCATGAAGTTCTACTTCACCACCATCAATCATTCCATATCTATCACCACAGTGCAGCATACCAAATGCTCTTGGTAAATCACAGGACTCTGGAATCCTAAAATCAAATCCACACTGCTTTGCTATACCAACCAGAGCAGCATACTGAAACATCTGGTTACCAAGCCGCCCGTTGTTACCCAGATTATTCATCCCAATAGTCATAGAACTATCTCCGCGTTTTGTTCCTTTAACCTATCATCTATTATATCACCAATATCTAATGAGTAAAAGGCGTGCCATCCTCTCCTATTACCAGTATACCAGTGGTTACAATCACCTCTATCCATCTTAACAGTCTCCCAATACTCTCTTGATTGGAGTTGGTAATGGTTCAAAAGTAACTCTGGATCTTCTTCATCAGTCTTGTAAGAAAGATTGATTGTAGGACCATCATTCCATGCATCATGAACAGAAAAATGATCTATACCAAAAGTAGTATTCACAATACACTTGGGAGCATCCAGGTTCTGCCACTCAGGTTCATCCTGTCCATTTGGATTAGCATGACTGTACAGCGTAGCCCATACCCTGGCGTTATACTCTGCTCTCTTGTTAAAGTTGTTGATGATACCACCCTCTGGATGGTCAATAAAATCATTAGAGTTGAACCATACCCAGTTAGTTATTACCCTTCCATAGTCCTCATACTTTTTAAGAACTTCTTTGATATCAACTACCCTTGGACTATACAAGAACTCATCTACATCAACTTGAGCAATCCACTTGGATTCTTTGGCGATAGGAAGGAAGTACTTATTAGTAACATGAACCTGTCTACCGGTAAATCGTTCAGACACATCACTATCAAACAAGGTGACGTATCCCGAGTCGATGTATGATTGTAGTATCGGTAGATAATCATCGTCACTAAAATCATTTACAAGGTAGATGTGATCAGCACCATGTAACTTGTAGTGTTCAATCCATTCTTTCAATGTCCAACTTTCATTCTTGAACATTGCAGCAACAGAAAAATAATACTTATGACTCATAATACAATCCCGTGTTTCTTGTGGCAGTATTCAAATTCTTTTGCTGTTTCATCTTCACTAATCTCCGACTGTAAGGTGTTATCATCTCTGACTCTGTTAGCAATCAATACATCATGATGGAAGATTGGTTTACCATACTTTACCCATAGAGAATAATAGAAGTCAACATCCAAACACATCTTGACATTAGGATCAAATCTAGTGGTGACATCATTCTTAATTGATACCACAGATAGACCACCAATGTAGTTGTATCCTGGTACCTTAATAATCTGAGAGTCCCATCTTGGGAGCATAGCATTGAAGAAAGAATGACCATCATCTCTGGTATGAATAGCACCACATGCATACCACTTGTTTGGTGACCTAGACATGTAATTATACATCTTCTCTAATGCCTCAGTATCATAGAGGAAATCATCCTGCTGAAAGATTTTGATAATCTCTCCACTACAATGATCAATAGCATTGTTAGTATTGACGGCAGGGTTTCCTCTTCCCTTTTCATTACGAACATACTTGATATTCAAATCATATTCATTGAGTCTACAATATGATTCAATATCATCATTGACGCTATGATCCGATACCACAACCTCTACATCTTTGAGAGACTGATAGGAAATGGTGCGAAGCATATCATCTAATACTTCAACACCTCTTCCATAGTATTCAAAAGTAGGAACAGCAACAGATACTTTCATCGACTAACAATCATTTCACCATGAAGACCATTTCTCAGTAAGGTATACTCATATCCTTTCTCTTCCAACCACTCCTTACACGCCTTCCTCTCATGGCAATCATAGTCAGGCTCATGACCATGCCAGTCATCAAAACGAATGTAAATCTTATTCCACTCACACTTATCAATGAACTTGAAACAAGACACAGTTGGTTCATAGATGTCTACATCAATATGAACAGCAGCAATCTTAGATATATCATACTCCGATGGATCTTGCAGGTCATGAACATCTTCTACAACCAATCCAATGTTGTCAAATTGTGAAAGATCATCAATCACCATTTCATAAGTTTGCCTATAGGCTTCACCACCCAATGCAAAAGCACCTTCATGCCAACCAGCATAGTCAGGAATAGGTTGACCTGTCTGTTCTAGTCCTTCGAAATGATCGAAACCATGGATCCTTCTATCAGGGTTGATAGCAGCAACATCTCTAATAGTTCCACCACATGCTACACCAAACTCAAGAACATCACCTGGTTCTTCCATTGCCTTGATGTGTGATGCCCACTCAATGTGAGTCATGGGATGAGTAGGTGCATCACTGGGGAATAAGTTATCTTCATCCGACCATGATGGTGGTTCATAACGTTCAGCCATTCTCCTCAGAAGATAGTGATTACCTTTGTGATAATCACTAAGATCTTTCATGTTTTCTACACCTTTAATAAGATCACCGCCTTGACGGATCAATTGCATATCCTCATTGGAATACTGATAATTATACTTCATAATAAGTCAACTAATGTTTACGCCTCGTGGAAGGTTACCATGATAACCAAATGGGATGATACCCAAATTAATGTTTAAAGTGCTTTCGTGAGAGAAGTCTTTTGCTACCTCAACAGGAGCGAACTTACATCCTTGTTCCTCGTATATATGTCTGTTGTGAACACATATATTTCCATCCTCATTCCAGTTCACACCACCAAACATCTTGTAGAAATGGTTCATGGCAACCACATCAAATGGGACCTCAACCTTGTTAGGAACCTCAAGAAGTTTCTTACTTCTCAGAGAGAAACCACCATTACCTACATGGATGTGTTCACCAAAAGGAGTAACAAATCCTTGTTCTCTCCATGGCCATGGTGCACCAATGTAGTCATAGTCTAGGAAGTCATTTCTCCATGCATCGGGATTGATGATGAACCCATCGTGTTGAATAGTCAGAACAAAGTCAGTATCAACTACCTCATTCAGATGGTAAATCATATACCTAGCATAGTCCTTCATGTTAGTGATAGGAATACTAGATTCAACACACTTGATACCATCTTTGAGAAGTTCTTCACCTCTCTCCTCAATAACTTGTTTGGATGTGACAAACTTAACATCACCAAACTCAGCGAAGTTTAGACAGGTATGAAGTGCCTTGATGGTTTCTTCTAAACCATTATCTAAGTTCTTTTCAATCTCACCATCCTGTGCATCCTCAGATGCAATCTTTGACTTGTCCCAGGGGACATACAGAGTGAATAGTGTAACTCTCTTCAGGTCTAACATTTTAGTTCTTCACATAACGGGCTTTGAATCTATCTACAGCAGTAGATGTAATGTCTGTCATATAGTATACAGCAAAACTCTTCCTCATCTTACCATCAGGAACTTGAATTGGATCTGGGAAACCATGCCAGGAGTTTTGTGTGGTGTCAAATAGAATGGATCTATTAAACTTGGGTTCAATAACCTTGACTTTCTCTAAGGGTTTATTATTCTCTTCATCGTGTGACCACAACTCTAGACCACCACCCCAGGCAGGGTCATAATCTTCTTCAAGATAAATGATAAGGTTTAATTTCCTCTGAAGATTTAGTTTGGGGTGAATAGAATAGTCTAGGTGAAGTGCAAGGTTACCACCTGACTGGTGCATGTGCCAACCACCACCATGTAAACCAATGTCAGGATACAAAGGTGTGACACCAGTGATAGCAGACAGGTGAGTAACAAAATCAGGAGATAGAAGATTAGAAAATGTCTTGTAAGTCAGTGGTGGAAATCTATTCCAGACATTACAAGTTTTCTTTTCTGCTATCCAACCTTGATAGTGAACAACATCTTGAGAACTATCATAGTTGATAAATTCTTTACTCAGTTTTTCCGCATCAACACTATCTAAAAAGTTATCAATAACCCAATGATCAAAAGGGTTACTATCAAACTTCATATTGTGAGTGTTAAACATCAAACGATCTCCGGTTTATCATCATAGAAAGAGTGTTGCTTTCTATACTCTCTGTATTCTTCTTTACAATCAACACCACTCATCATTATACCATGAATATCGATATACATCCAGTCATCAACAATATTATCATCACCTCTCCAATATCCATTAGAACGTTTGTAGTCGTTCCAATACTTAGGAGCAATGATAGTCTTTGCTTTGGTATTAGTCCATGCAGGCCAGAAAGCAAATGTAGATGATGTAATGATAGAATAAACCGCGTTGTTTAAAATGGAATAATCAATTCCAATAGGACCTCCAGTATACTCATAAAAACCAGTTCCTTGCAGATGAAACAATGGATCAATATCTTTAGAGACAGAAGATCCAATGATTGGAGCCCACGGAATAAACTTCTGAGCGTTCACAGGATCATCTGTAATTACACCAAACTTCATGTTCGGATTAATTTCCAACATTCTGTCGGCAGCCATACGATAGTATTCTGGCGGACACCAAGCAGATGTAGTTAAATATTCTCCACCTCTAAATTGAATAACACAAAAATCATCACTACTATATTCAGTGACTGTAATATTAGGTTTTAACCATTGAATAATATCACTACGCCTATCATTAATATATCTCAGTCTTTGGAACGTTCCATCCACTTTAGTATTATCTGGAATTGTATTATAGAGTAAATCATCATAAATCATTGCATCTTCATTAGCCATAGCATGGAGACCAAGAGGATACTCATCAGTCCTCTCTCTAGCATAATACTCAATACCATCAGGAAGTTGAGAGGGTTCTTGTCCCTCAATATGCGTGACTCCTCCAGTGACTTCATCTCCCCAATCAATGTTTGTGAGGAATTGACATCCTTTAAAGGTTTTTAACCCAACAGAAGAAACATCAGATCTTCCCTGAGCACTGTTAGTAATGTCTCTTATTACACCCCAACGAAATCCTCTATGTTCAGCAATGCATCTTGGAGCAATTATATTCCATAATTGATTTCCAAGACCAGAACCATTGTAAATTTCAGATACAATCATCTTATCAAATGTGAGTATTTTTCTTGATTATTAATTATATATTGTGGGAATGAATCATCAAGGTCCACTCTACGATAAGAGATATGAGACCTATTCAAGACATCTTTTCCACTCTCCAGATTTTTTGAGATGTTCTCAGTCACTTCTGGAATATCAAAGTGTCTATCACAGAATGAATTTATCTTCTGTCGGATGTGATCCTCATTACCCAAATATGTAAAGTGCCATCCACCATTAGTTATAATAGATCCAGAGATGTTATTTTCATTCTCTGTTCCCTCTCGTATGTCATCAACTGTGGTGTTTTTGACATACTTATAAGTGGATGCTCTACTGCCAAACCACTTATTAGAGTATAAATTATTCACCCAATATGCATAACAAGATTGTTCAAAGGTGAAGTGAGTATCATCGGATACCCACTCGGATGCATGTTTTATAACTTCTGGATTGGGAATCTCATCACCATCACTCATCAGAATGAGATCCTCATCACTGAAAATCTCAGGTCTCACCATGGAATTTCGAGAATAGATTTCTCTGTGCCATGGACTCTCACACTTTGGAATGGTGATTTGGTTTAGGATAATTTTATCCTCCCACTTAGCAAACCTATCCTTGTTGTTCAAAAAGTGACTCTCTTTGGACAATCCAGAGAAAGTCACATCACCTTCGGTAATAACAAACTTGTCAACATAATCATTCAAGATATTCATTCTTATCTCTAAGAGTTCTACCTCATGATTAAAAATAAAACAATCAAATATTTTCATAATCTTTCCTCATTTCATTAAACACCTTTCTGATACCAACATCAATAGTAGTCTTAGGTAACCACCAACTTAAAATATAAGTGTCTGCCTCGTTCCTCTTGTCCATCTGAACATTGTCTTTTGCAAGTCCAGATTTAATTTTTACATCGTGTTTTCCAATCAATCCAAAACATCCCTGAATGATATTAGCAATCTCTCGGATTGAATTGGAGTGAAAAGATGTAATGTGAAGAGGATCTTCGGGTTTGAAGTCTGTGTAGTTCTCCATGATTGTTTCAAGTGCTTCGCAACAATCCTCAGCATAAAGGAATTGACGTTCTTCAGTTCCGTCCGTAAGCATCTCAAATTCAGTTTCTTCAAATCCTTTACGGATAAAATCAGTGATGACATGTGCTTTCTCCATGTCATTCTCAATACCATACACATTCCAGAACTTAACAGTTAGTCCTTTCAGTGCAGTGGTATGCAGTTCTCCAACACGCTTCATAACACCATAAGGTGAATATGACATGTTGCTCATCTGAGATGATGCGAATACGAACCGCTTATGATACTTCTCAAGCAAACGAAATGTGTTTGCCATCATGAGGGTATTGTTATTAATGAACTGAAAAGTATGTTGATACTTCTTCAGGTAATGTGAACCACCCACATCAAATGCAAGAAAGAATACAAAGTCTGCATTCTTAATAACACTCTCGACATAAGTATTGGGAGTCACTCTCAAATCATTTTGAACCCCATCAACAATATCAACACCAATTACTTCATGTCCTTTTTCTTTTAGATACTCTTTTAAGTATGCACCAATCTGGCCAGCAGATCCTAAAATAGCAATGTTCATTTAATTATCACCTAAAACTCTATTGAGTGCTTCTGTTTTCAATACATTATATTCAACAGATTGCCAAGAATTACCATTGCTCGCATTTTTATAGTGCAGAACAAATGCATCCTCCATACTATCATCTTTCTCAAATTTAATCAAGTCAATGAATGTTGGTTTGGGAAATTGATACTTGCTTGCATACTCAACCATGTAAATAAAGCAATCATGCACATACTGCCAGTAGTTCTCTCTTTCCTTTTGATGTGGGAAAGTTTGAGTATCAGAGTGTTGATAATCAAGGATAACAAACTCTCTTCCTTCAAGATTCACATGCATGGGTGAACACCCATTGAATCCCATCTCAATGAAACCTTTTGGTGGTGTATGCTTATCACCAGAGTCAGCATCTCTCTGAATACTAACATGATCAATGTACTTGATATTCAACTGATCTTTGTAATAAAGAAGATAGCGGTGACCCTCTCCACCAACATCACAAGGTTGACCATTGAATACACCAAGACCCCACTTCAATTCAGATGGGTTAGGCATATTAGGAATGTCTGCAATAACAAAACCATTCCAAGGATACCTCAGTGCAATCTCTCCTCTATCTTCTTCACCAGCATACTTTCTGGAATAACGATAGGAAGGAATGAAAGCGAAGTTATGATTACGCATCATCTCTTCAATAGATATATTCTTGATGAAGAACATATCAGAGTCAATGATCAAAGAGATACAATCATTCTTGGTGATGTAATGTTTCCAACCCCAAGTATAAGCGTACCCACAGACTTGACTACCATCACCAGTAAAGGCATCACCCTCAAACTGTTTGTAACCATTAATATATTGTAGTTCTGGATCCAGTTCAACCCTGATACATTCTACACCAATCTCTTCACATACATCAAAGATTTCCTGAACCCTTTCAGGGTAGTATCCACTGAAAGGGTTAGAACCTGCTCTCTCATTATTGAAAACAATGAACTCAAAGTCATCTTTGATATGCTTCTTCAGACTCTCATACTGTGGTTTGATAAGGTCTGGTCTGTTGTGGGAGTAAGTATATATTTTGATCATGATTTTTTAAATAAAACATCTCCACCATCAGCACATCCAACTTCAAAGATGACTACCTCATCTCTACCACCCACTAAATCTTTAATATGTTCTTGTGAAATACCCATTAGTTGTTCTCCAGTTTAATTTGTGCTTGAATCCATTTGTATGTTTTGCGAATACCTTCTTCTAATGTCTGCGAATAATCCCATCCCAATTTTTCACGAATTAAATCATTATTAGAATTGCGTCCTCTAACTCCAAGAGGTCCAGGAATATGATTCTTCTCTACTTT
>Ga0114934_10001211_pt1 | contig 16701 bp, 16 predicted proteins | sample 4SBtaG_2_FD_99695 | JGI IMG/M metagenome (GOLD analysis project Ga0114934, IMG submission 99695) | Deep subsurface microbial communities from Kolumbo volcano to uncover new lineages of life (NeLLi) - 4SBTROV10_white metaG | ecosystem: Environmental > Aquatic > Marine > Volcanic ... | reverse complement strand
CCTAACGAATATGGTTGTTCTACTCAAATTATTGGCAGGATTCAGCATTTTATTTCTAGAAAAGCAATGGATATTGAAGGACTAGGAGGAGAGACAGTTGCTTTACTAGTAAACTCAGGACTATTAAGTAATTATTCCGATTTGTATGAATTAACAAAAGAGCAAGTGATACCTCTTGAGCGAATGGCTGAAAAGTCCGCCAAAAACCTCATTAATGGAATTAAAGAGTCAAAGCAAATTCCTTTTGAGCGTACATTGTATGCAATAGGGATTAGGTATGTAGGGGAAACAGTTGCAAAAAAATTAGCCAAACACTATAAAAGTATAGATAATCTTGCTAATGCTTCCATTGACGATTTGATAAATGTTGATGAGATAGGTGAACGGATAGCTAAGAGTGTTCTTGATTTTTTCACTTCTGATATTAATATTAAAATTATTGAACGTTTAAAACAGTTTGGTGTGCAGTTGGAAATTTCTAAAGATGTTATTGCTAACCAAACCGAAAAACTTAAAGGACAAACTTTTGTTGTTTCAGGAGTGTTTGAAACCGTTTCTAGAAACGAGCTTAAAAAACTTATTGAAAACAATGGCGGAAAAGTATCTAGTTCAATATCTTCTAAAACCAGTTATATAATTGCAGGTGAAAACATGGGACCAAGTAAGAAAATTAAGGCGGAGCAACTAAACATTCCCCTAATTTCAGAAAAAGACTTCTTGTACAAGGTTATTTAGAATTAATATAAATAGATGATTTAATCGATAAAGTGTAAATTTTTATCGTTTAATTGTAAAATATTGTTATATTTGTCTCACAAATAGACCCCAATCTATATGAAAGTGTCAAGAATATTACTAGGATCAATAATTGTACTTACAATTAGCTTTATCGTTTTTCAAATATTTAATTTGAATCAATTGGTTACTATTACAAGGGCGTTAATACTTCCTTTAGTAACAATGTTGTATTTTCTAGAGACAAAAGATAAAAAAAGTTATTTTTTTTACTTTCTGTTGCTTTACTCTATTCCTGAAATTATAGAACCTTTTATATCATTATCTGAGTCTGTATTAATGCAAAATATTAGATATTATCTAGGGAATATACTCTACATCTCTGCGTACATATTTCTAATTTTAGAAATATTGAAATTGATGAATTTTAAGAAGGTATTTAAACGTTTTACAGCTCCTATAGTTATTTTAATTGTTCTAGATGTTTATAGTGTGATTCTTGTGTCTGATACATCTTTTAGTAGTGGTTATTTTGAAGTGATATTCGAAAATATCGTAGAAATACTTTATAATATAACTATTATGCTTTTACTTTCTGTAGCGGTTATAAATTATATGAATAGACATACAAAGAAAGCAATGAATTTATTAGTTGGAGCTATATGTATAGTATTTTCTGAAGTGATACAAGTTGCGTATTATTATATTTCCACTGAAAATAATATATTAAGTGTACTGTATTCTATTTTACTTGTTTTTGCTTTTTTCTTTTTTTACCTTCAATCAAGTATGAGTTATTCAGAAGAAAAGAAGTTTAAGCCATTAGAAAGATTAGAAGCTTAACTTTTTTCCAAATAAGGAATATCTTTTCTATACAAATACAAAATTATTCCTGCTAAAACAAAAGTTACAACAGCAGTAATAAATAAAACTCCTCCATCATTTCTTACTTCAATACCCAATTGTGTTAAATGCATAAGTATTGCACCACCAATTAGCCCAAGTGTTAATGTTGCACCAACCCAAATAGTTTTTGGAATAAATAACAAAATACCAGCGATAAGTTCTAAGATGCCAGTTGCAATTCTTCCAATAGGTTCTAGGCCTACAGTTTCAAAAATGTAAACACTATCTGGATGTGCAGAGAATTTGAATCTTAATGTTTGAATTAATATTACAGCTACAATAGCTCGTAAAACTAAAGGAATATATTTTTTCATCATTAATATTTTAAATTAGTCCTTTAGACGTAATAAACTAAAAAAATTACTTAAACAATTATGGAAGTTCCTTTTGAAGTTTTATTTTTATCGCTATCAAAATAAAAATCTATTTTCCCCAAGTATAATCCATAACACCCAACTTGATTTATTAATACATTTTCACCTAATACATTTTTTTCAATAGTTGGTTTTCGTAAAAACGTATGTGTATGTCCTCCAATGATGAGGTCTATGTCTTTAGTTGCTTTAGCTAGTTTTATATCAGATACTTTTTGGAGTTCATTTTTATAATTATAACCTATATGTGATAAACAAATAACTAGGTCGCAATGGTGCTCTTTTTTTAGTATGCGACTCATATCTTGAGCAATTTCAATAGGATCAAGGTATTTGGTTTCCTTATACAGTTTTTTTATAACAAGACCATCCAAATTAACACCAAGCCCAAACACACCTATTTTAATTCCATCTTTAAGAAATATTTTATAGGGCTTTACATGTGTATTCATAACCGTATTTGAAAAATCATAATTGGCTGAAACAAAATCGAATTTAGCATTTGGTAATTGGGCATATAAGCCATCAATACCATTATCGAAATCATGGTTACCAATAGTTGCTAAGTCATATTTAAGCATACTCATAAGCTTAAATTCTAATTCGCCTCCATAATAATTAAAATATGGAGTGCCTTGGAAAATATCGCCAGCATCTAGTAACAATGTATTAGGATTATTTTTTCTTATCGATTCAACTAAAGTAGCTCTTCTTGCTACGCCACCTTTATTGGCGTTTCTCCCATCATCAGGACCAAAGGGGTCAATATGACTATGGACATCGTTGGTATGTAATATTGTTATTTTTTTAACTGTGGATGCACTAAATGATTGTAATTCTAAACCACCTAAAGTAATTAAAGCCGTAGACGCTGCTGTTTGTTGTATAAAATATCTTCGTTTCATGAACTACTTATTTTATTTAATTTGGATGAATCTATTATCAATTACAGGATTTAAAGTATCATGCTTTTTAAAATAATCTATAAGCAGATTTCTGAGCTTATAATCTAAATAGTAAAGTGTATCACTTTTTTCAAAAAATGTCATTTTACCACCACCATTATATAAATAATCATGAGTTGCAATATGATATGTCTTATTATCATCAATTGGTTTGCCCTTAATTGTAGCTTCAAGAAGATTGTAATATTTATCTAACTTAATCTGCAAACCAGAAATGGGGTGAGCTTGCTTAGAATGTTGTAAATATGTTACCAGCTCTTTAACATATTTACCTTTTAATTCAATAACAACAATTTCATTTTCAAACGGCATCAACTCATAGGCAGTTCTTGCAGTAACATTGCCTTTAGATAAAATGGCTCTAATTCCTCCATAATTTGATATTGCCATGTCAATGTTATTTCCAGTTCGCTTTTTATAAATAGGAGTAGATAATTCTAGCATGGCATCAGCCATTAAATTACCTATAGCTGTATTTAAATGCCCATTATTTTTTGAATAGGTGCTAACCGAATATGCTAAAATACTATCTAAATCTTTAGTAATATACTCTCTAAATGGTTTTATAAAATTCTCAATGTCTTGCTTATCACTAATAGAATTATTTATTTCAATTCTCTTTCCTTCAATTTTGGTAAGATGTAAGTCTTGTTTACATGCTGTAAAAAGGCATACTATCAAGCAAAATATAAAATATTTTAAATTCATATAATAAGTCGTTATTTCATTAACAATTAATTGTGTTGTTTACTACATTTGTGCAAAGTTTAAATATAAATGATTTTAAAACGATTCAAGGAAAAATCTAATCAAAAATATATTAACAGTATATTAAACTCTAGAAAGCCCAATGTTGATGCATGTAAAATAGAATTGGTTGGAGTTATTATAAACTTTGATGAGTTTAATAATTACGAGATATTTCGAAATTTTTTTAAAAGTATTGGAATTCTTGAGAACAAAGTAAAATTCATTACATTTATTACTGATGATAAGTTAACACCTAATAGTTGGGATGCCTATTTTAATCCAAAAAATTTTGGGTGGAATGGTAAAATTAACGGTGTGGAATTGCAAGAGTTTGTAGGCTTAGAATTTGATGCTTTAATAAGCTATTATAAAGAAGATAATTTAGAATTAAACCTAGTAACAGCATTGTCTAAAGCTAATTTTAAAATTGGAATTTCTAGTAAAGATCAGCGTCTAAATGACTTTATAATAAATGTAAACCCTAACCAAACTGAAATTTTTAAAGAAGAATTAATAAAATATTTAAAAGTACTTAATAAAATATAGCATGAATAAGTTAGTAGGTACAGGAGTTGCTCTGGTTACACCTTTTAAAGAAGATCTTAGTGTAGATCATGAGGCACTTACAAATATTGTAAATTATAATATTGAAAATGGAACAAATTATTTAGTTATTTGTGGCACTACAGGAGAGAGTGTAACCATTACCAAACAGGAGAAGAAGGAGATTGTAACAACAATAAAAAAGGCAAATAATGGGAGAGTACCTTTAGTTTTAGGTATAGGAGGAAACAATACAACTCAGGTTATTGAAGAAATTAAGGCTACAGATTTTAGTCAGATTACCGCAATCCTATCAGTATCGCCTTATTATAGCAAGCCAACACAGGAAGGCATATACCAGCATTTTAAATCAATAGCTGAGGCTTGTCCAATACCAATTATTTTATATAATGTTCCTGGAAGGACTTCAAAAAATATGTTATCAGAAACTACCTTGCGTTTGGCAAATAATTTTGATAACATAGTTGCGGTAAAAGAAGCAGGGAATAATACGCAACAGTATTTAGAACTATTAAAGGATAAACCAGACGATTTTCTTGTGATTTCAGGTGATGACGACTTAGCACTAGGTGTAGTTTTAGCAGGTGGTTCTGGCGTTATTTCTGTTTTAGGGCAAGCATTCCCAAAAGAGTTTTCTAAAATGATTCAATTAGGATTGGAAGGAAAGACAAAAGAAGCTTATGCGCTACACTATAAATTTATAGAAATTACAAGTTTAATTTTTGAAGAGAATAACCCAGCAGGAATTAAAGCTGTTTTAAAAATACTAGGGTTATGTGGTGATAGTGTAAGGTTGCCATTAGTTACAGCTACACAAGGGTTAAAATCGAAAATAAATACCTTTTTAGAAACCATTTAATTTTTGGTAAAAGTTAAATATTACTTAAACCTTAATTTTAAGTACAAATGTCGTTTTATTTTAGCTTAAAATTTTAGTTTTTAAAATACGTTATTAATGCTTACTTTTGCATCCTGTTTAAAATTATGAAAAAACTTATTTACATATTAGTTATAGCAATTACATTTAGTTCCTGCAACGAATATCAAAAGGCGTTAAAAAACGAAGATATTGCAGTTAAATTTAAATTAGGTTCAGAGTTATTCGATGCTGGTAAATTTAGTAAAGCGAATCGGCTTTTTACACAAATTGCACCTAAGTATAGAGGTAAACCACAAGCTGAAAAACTAATGTATATGTATTCTAAAACGTTCTATGAAATGCGTGAGTATTATAACGCTAACTATCAAATGGAACGGTTTGTTAGTGCTTATCCTAATAGCGAAAAGGTTGAAGAAATTGCTTTTTTAGGAGCTAAGAGTTATTATCATATTCCTCCTGTTTATAGTAAAGAGCAAAAAGAAACTATTTTGGCTATTGAAAAGCTGCAAGGGTTTATTAATAGTTTTCCAGAATCTGAATATTTGGCTGAAGCAAATACTATGGTTAAGGAATTAGATTATAAGTTAGAGAAGAAAGCTTATGAAATTGCAAAGCAATACCATACAATTGCACCTCATAATAGAGACTATGAAGCAGCGATAAAGGCATTTGATAATTTTATTATTGATTTTCCAGGCACTTCATTTAAGGAAGATGCTATGTTCTATAGATTAGATTCAGCATATCAGCTGGCTATGAATAGTGTTGAGTGGAAAAAAGAAGAACGGATAAAAAAAGCAATTGTTCTATATAATTCATTTAAAAGTAGATTTAAAGAATCTTCTTATATTGAAAAAATCAATAAAATGAATGAAAACCTTATTGAGTTGCAAAAATCATTTAATACAAAAAGTTAATTATATATAAAGATGGATTTAAAGAAAGTAAATGCTCCTATAAATACAGAAACGTATAATAGAAATGACATTGATGCACCCACTGAAAATATTTATGAAGCAATTTCAGTTATTTCAAGACGAGCAGAACAAATTAATACTGAGATAAGAAAAGAACTTATTGATAAGTTAGAAGAATTTGCAACGTATAACGACAGTCTTGAAGAAATCTTTGAAAACAAAGAACAAATAGAGGTTTCTAAATTTTACGAAAAATTACCTAAACCTCATGCTTTAGCTGTTCAAGAATGGCTAAATGATAAGATTTACTACAGAAACACTGAGGAAGAAGAAGATACTCAAGAATAATAATTGATGATGTCTATATTAAGAGGCAAGAATATACTATTAGGCATAACTGCTGGTATAGCCGCTTATAAAACAGCATCATTAGTAAGGTTATTTGTTAAGGCAGGTGCTAATGTTAAAGTTATTATGACACCTACTTCTAAAGACTTTGTTACACCTTTAACATTATCTACTCTATCAAAGAACCCTGTTATATCATCATTTGTTAACGAAGATGATGAGAATGCAGTTTGGAATAATCATGTTGAATTAGGGATTTGGGCTGATTTATTTTTAATAGCTCCTGCAACTGCAAATACCATGTCTAAAATGGCAACAGGTACTAGTGATAATATGTTACTCACAACCTATTTATCTGCAAAATGTCCAGTTTATTTTGCACCAGCTATGGATTTGGATATGTATAAACACGATACTACAAGTAACTCCATTAAAAAGCTTGAAAGTTTTGGTAATATATTAATACCTGCCACAAGCGGTGAATTAGCTAGTGGTTTGGTTGGAGAAGGACGTATGGCAGAACCAGAAGATATTATCTCTTTTATTGAAAACGATATTGTAAAAAGCCTGCCATTGCATGAAAAGGCTGTATTAATTACAGCAGGACCAACCTACGAAGCTATTGATCCAGTCCGTTTTATTGGAAATCATTCTAGCGGTAAAATGGGTTTTGAAATAGCTAGAGCTGCCGCCAATTTAGGAGCGAAAGTAACATTAGTTTCTGGACCAACACACCAAAGAGCTGATAGTTCACTAATTACAATTGTACCAGTTGTGAGTGCTAGTGAAATGTATGATGAAGTTCATAAGTATTTTAAAAACACAGATATAGCTATACTTTCGGCAGCTGTTGCAGATTATAAACCAAAAATTACAGCGACTCAAAAAATAAAAAAGAAAGATTCTACGTTAACTTTAGAGTTAGAAAAAACTAAAGACATATTAGCATCTTTAGGACAAATTAAAAAAAATCAAGTTCTTGTAGGTTTTGCATTAGAAACGAATAACGAATTAGAAAATGCAATTGGGAAGCTAAAAAAGAAGAATTTAGATTTAATTGTATTAAATTCGTTAAATGATGATGGTGCTGGTTTTGGTGTTCCCACTAATAAAGTAACCATTATTGATAAAAACGAGAACAGTATTAACTATGGCTTAAAATCTAAAGCAGACGTTGCTCAGGATATTATGCAAGAAATTTTAAAACAACTCCATGCGTAAAATTTTATATTTAGTTGCATTTCTTTATGCATTATCAATCCAATCGCAAGAGTTAATTTGTGATATTATTGTTGACGCACAACTTACTGGTAATGAAAATGTTCAGGTTTTTAAAACTTTAGAAACTCAACTTAAAGAGTTTATCAATAATACTAAGTGGACAAATAAAAATTTTGCACCAAACGAACGTATTAATGCTAGTATGGTCATAAAAATTGAAAGCTATAATAACGACGTTTTTAGAGCTACTATTCAAGTAAGATCATCAAGACCTGTTTTTAACTCATCGTATAGTTCTCCAATTTATAATTTTAACGACAGAGATTTTTCTTTTAGATATCAGGAATTTCAAAATTTTATATACAACCCTAATCAGTTTGAATCCAACTTAGTTTCGGTATTGGCATATCACATTTATATAATTTTGGCTATGGATGCTGATTCTTTTGCTTTAAATGGAGGTGAAACCTATTATGAGCAAGCCAGAGCTATTTTAAATTTTTCACAGCAAAGTAGTTTTAAAGGTTGGAAACCCGAAGATGGATTACAATCAAGATTTTCTTTAATAGATAATATTATGTCTCCAACATATAAAGAGTTTAGGAGTGTTTTGTATAATTATCATATGAAGGGCTTAGATGTAATGAGCCAAAATCCAAAAAAAGGTAAAGAAAATATTGCTAGAGCAATCAAAGAATTTGTAACTATGAACAATAGAAGACCTAACTCTTTTCTTTTAAGAGTATTTTTTGATGCTAAAGCAGAAGAAATTGAAGATATCTTTAGTGATGGTCCAAGTGTAAGTATTACGGACTTAGTATCTTCATTATCAAAAATGGCACCTACACATTCCAATAAATGGCGAAATATTAGTTTTTAAAAGCCATTTTCTATCAAAATAAAATTGTAGCTTAGTTCTTTTAATTTCTAAAAAATAATTTACGATTGCTTACGACCTTATCCATAAAAAACTATGCTTTAATAGATAGCCTTCAAGTTAACTTTAAAAATGGCTTAACTATTATTACTGGAGAAACAGGAGCTGGAAAATCAATTCTTTTAGGAGGTTTGTCATTAATACTAGGTAAGCGTGTCGATATTACTAACGTAAAGGATACTTCAAAAAAATGTGTCATTGAAGCTACTTTCGATATAGCCAATTATAATTTGAAATCCTTTTTCAAGGGTGAAGATTTAGATTATGAATCTGAGACCATAATAAGACGTGAAATACTTCCTTCAGGAAAATCCAGAGCATTTGTAAACGACTCACCAGTTAACCTCAATGTATTATCCATATTAGGAGTTTATTTAATTGATATTCATTCACAACATCAAACCTTAGAGCTTGCTAATGATCAGTACCAATTTCAAATAATTGATGCCTTGGCAAATAATGATGATGATTTAAAGAAATACACTTTTAAATTAAAACAATTTAAAGACCTAAGTGCGACAATTACAGTATTACAAGAACAGAAAGCTGAAGCCGTTAAAGAGTATGATTACAATGTCTTTTTATTGCAAGAATTGGAAGAGGCTAATTTAATTCCAGATGAATTAACAATACTTGAAACCGAATATGAAACGCTTAATAATATTGAAGCCATTAAAGATGAATTAAACTTATCTAGTCAATTATTAAATGACGAGCAAATAGGAATTCTACAAGAAGTAACTACATTGAAAAATAGCCTTCAAAAACTATCTGGGATTTCAAATGTTTTTTCAGAGTTGTATAATAGAGTTAATAGTGTTTTAATAGAGTTGGACGATGTTTTTGGAGAACTAGTAATTGCACAAGAACACCTTGAGGCTAGTCCAAACCGTTTAGAAGAGGTAAATATAAAACTACAAAAAATTCATCATTTATTGTTAAAACACGCCTCATCAACAATTGATGATTTGATAGAAATTCAACAAAAGTTATCAAAAAAAGTATTTGCAACTGAGACTATAGATGAAAACATTGCAAAAAAGCAAATCGAATTAGACGCGCTTAAAGTAGAGCTAAATACCATTGCTAATGGTATTCACAACAAAAGGGAACAAGCAATTCCAAAGTTAACGGAACAATTAGAGCAGATACTTCATAATTTAGGAATGGAAAATGCAAAGTTTAGTATTTCAGTTACCATTGAAGACTATTTTTTAAGTAACGGTAAGGATAAGTTGTCATTTTTGTTTACAGCAAATAAAGGTGGCGAATTTAAACCCTTAAAAAAGGCAGCATCAGGTGGTGAATTATCAAGAATTATGTTAGCTGTGAAATCTATCTTATCCAAGTACATGCAATTACCATCCATTATGTTTGATGAAATAGATTCTGGTGTTTCTGGTGAGATTTCAAATAAAATGGCAGCAATCATGCAACAAATGAGTAAGTCTATGCAAGTATTTACAATTACTCATCTACCACAAATTGCAGCGAAAGGAGATACGCATTATAAGGTTTATAAAACAGATGTAAATGATGAAACTGTGTCTCATCTCATAAAATTAAATTCGGAAGAACGTATTGTTGAAATTGCTCAAATGCTAAGTGGAAAAGAAATGTCAACTTCTGCCATTGCTCATGCCAAACAATTATTGAATTAATAGTATCTTTGCATCTTCAAACTAACTAATACATAAACTAATTACAATATGTCATACAATTTATTAAAAGGAAAAAAAGGAATTATCTTTGGAGCCTTAGATGCCAATTCAATTGCTTGGAAAACAGCCGAACGTGTGCATGAAGAAGGTGGTGAATTTGTGCTTTCAAATGCGCCAATTGCAATGCGTATGGGGCAAATTAATGAACTTGCCGAAAAAACTGGGTCACAAATAATTCCAGCAGATGCTACATCAGAAGAAGATTTGCAAAATTTAGTAGAAAAATCGATGAAAATTCTAGGCGGTAAAATTGATTTTGTATTGCATTCTATTGGCATGTCTATAAATGTAAGAAAAGGGAGAGCATATACCGATCAAAAATATGATTGGACTCAAAAGGGAACTGATGTATCGGCGATGTCCTTTCATAAAGTCATGCAAACTTTATATAAAAACGATGCCATGAACGAATGGGGAAGTATTGTTGCATTGACTTATATGGCAGCACAACGTGTATTTCCAGATTATAATGATATGGCTGATAATAAAGCCTATTTAGAGAGCATTGCACGTAGTTTTGGTTATTTTTTTGGAAAAGACAAAAAAGTGAGAGTAAATACTATTTCTCAATCACCAACACCAACAACAGCAGGAAGTGGCGTTAAAGGATTTGAAGGCTTTTTCTCGTATGCCGAAGAAATGTCACCATTAGGTAATGCAACAGCCTTAGAATGTGCAGATTACACAATAACGCTCTTTTCAGATTTAACCAAGAAAGTCACTTTACAAAACCTATTTCATGATGGTGGATTTTCAAATATGGGTGTTAGTACTAAAATTATGAATGCCTTTATGAATGAATAGGAAAAACACCTTTTATTTTATATATAAAAAGATCTTAAACATGTAAGGTCTTTTTTTTGTTTGTATATCAATAAATGGTTGTGCATTTGTCGAAGATAATTCCCACATATATCTGTTCAACGTGAATTTTTTATAGTTTAACGATTAATAGATTAATACTCATGTTTTTATAGTAATATGCATACGATTTAAACCTTAATCAAATTAAATAAACTTAACTAAATCGTATAGATTATGAAAAAAATTACTTTACTAATGGCCGTTTTTATGTGGTCATCTCTGTTTTACGCACAAACCTATTTAGACCAAGATTTTGAGGGAACTTTTCTTCCTGCTGGTTGGGTTGACGAAATTACACCAGGAACATTAGCTACAAACAATTGGGCTTTTTCTACTGTTAGAGCTAACTCTGGAACAAGATCAGCTTTTTTTAATGATTTTAATGGAAATAATGATAGATGGTTAATTACTCCAGTCATGAATACATCTGCTGGAACATCACCAGAATTAACATATTACGAAAATCTTGATAATTCAGTAGATTTTGGAGGAGTTACAGGAGTATATTATTCTACTGATTATACAGGGGGAGACCCAACTGCAGCAACTTGGACAAATGTAAATCCAACTTTAGGAACTGATGCAGAAGATATTTGGACTATTAGAGGACCTTTTGCACTTCCTGTTAATGCAACCGTTTATGTTGCTTTTAGATATACTGGTAATAATAAACACGATTGGTATGTTGATGACGTTCTAGTAAGAGAAACGCCAACATGTGTTGAACCTTCAGCAGCTAGTTTTTCTAGTGTTACAACATCTAGTGCTAGTTTCAGTTGGACTTCTGGACCTGGAGGTACTGAAACCTTATGGGATGTAGAGCTAGTAGATATTACTGCTGCCGGAACTCCTACTGGAACACCAACTGCTTCTGGGGTTACAAATCCTCATACTTTTAGTTCTTTAACATCTGGTAACATGTATGAAGCTTATGTAAGAGCTGATTGTGGCGTTGGTGGAAAGAGTGCTTGGTCTGGACCATTTGCATTTACAACTATAACTAGCAATGATGATTGCGCACAAGCTCAGGTAGTAGTGCAAGAATTGGAAATTGCTACTCGAGATTTTGCAACGCCAACTTCTGGTACAATTAATGGTGCTACTGATTCTGGATTACCAGCAGTAATATGTAATGGATTGGCTGGATCGGCTGACGATGATGTATGGTTTGCTTTTGTGGCTAAAGGACCTAATGTAAATATTACATTCGATATGACTTTTGATGGTGTTGCTGAATTATATTCTACTACTGATAATACTTGTGGAACTATTGCCTTTTTAGTTTGTTCAGATGCAAATGTTACGGCACCTGCTCAAGAGGAAATTATTGCTACCGGATTAACAGCGGGAAATACTTATTATGTTAGAATTTTTTCATGGGATCCAGCACCAGCTGCCGATGGAAATTTCACTATAAAAATATGGTCTTCTGAGGCATTGTCTAATAACGAATTTGATCTTGCAAATGCATTCAAGTACTATCCTAACCCAATAAATAATGAGCTTAATTTAAGAGCACAGAATAATATTGAAAATGTATCTGTTTATAATATGTTAGGACAAGAAGTTTTACGCCTTGCTCCAAATACTAACTCAAGTAAAATAGATATGTCTGCTTTACAAACTGGAGCTTATTTTATAAGAGTTACTATTAATGGGGTAACCGAAACCAAACAAATTATTAAGAGATAATCTTAAATTTAAGCATTAAAAAACCTCGTTTATTATTTAAACGGGGTTTTTTAATGCTTAAATTTTAATGTTTTTGTAAAGGCGGTTTAATTATCTTTGCAGTGTATGACAGCAAAAGATATTTCTTTTATTATTCCTATTTATAATAGACCAGAAGAAGCAAAAGAATTGCTTGATAGTTTCAAAGCTTTAAGTGGTTATCATGATTTTGAAATAGTAATAGTTGAAGATGGCTCTACCTTAACTTCTAAAGTTGTTGTTGATGCTTTTTCTAATCAACTGAATATTTCATATTTTATTAAAGAGAATACAGGTCCTGGAGATTCTAGAAACTATGGAATGAGAAGGGCTAAAGGCAATTATTTTATAATATTAGATTCAGATTGTATTTTACCACAGCATTATTTAACCAACGTTTTAGAACATTTAAATAACGATTATGTAGATTGTTTTGGTGGTCCAGATGCTGCGCATAAGTCTTTCAGTAATATACAAAAGGCTATTAATTTTACAATGACCTCTTTTATTACTACAGGTGGGATTAGAGGAAAAAAGAATAGTGTTAATAAGTTTCAACCAAGAAGTTTCAATATGGGAATTTCAAAGACAGTATTTAACGCAACTGGAGGATTTGGTAGAATTCATCCTGGAGAAGATCCAGATTTGTCCATAAGGTTATCTAAATTAAACTTTTCTACAAAACTTATACCAGAAGTTTACGTATATCATAAGCGCAGAATTTCATGGTCAAAATTTTACAATCAAGTGCATAAGTTTGGTTTGGTAAGACCTATATTAAGCAAATGGCATCCCGAAACTAAAAAAATCACATATTGGTTTCCAACGTTATTTAGCTTAGGTTTGATAGCGGCAATTAGTTTGATGTTTTTTGGTGTTGAATTGCCATTAATAATTTATGGGGTTTATTTTATTGTAAGTTTTTTATTAGCTTTAATATCAACCAAAAATGGTATTGCAACTCTATTTTCAATAGTAGCAATAATGATTCAGTTTTTTGGTTATGGTTATGGATTTTTAAAATCAACAGTTAAATTAATATTTTCTAATAAGGATGTTGAAGAACAATTTCCTGATTTGTTTTTTAAAATAAAAGAATGACTGCTTCTAAGCGTAATATATTTTCACTATTTAAAACTAGAAGAGTAAACATATTTTTGCTTTTTATAGTATTGGCATTTGTGTTTTCTGTCCTAACTAAATTATCTAAAAATTATACGAAAACATTTTCATTTCATATTAATACTGTAAATGTTCCGGAAGATGTTGTTATTATTAACGACTCAACCATTAATATGAGAATTACCATTACAGCATATGGATTTAGGCAGATAAAGTATTATTTTAAAAAACCAATAGTTGATGTTGATTTTACTACTCTAGACAAAAGTACAACGCATTATAATTGGATAGCAAAAAGAGAATTGTCTAATATTATTAAACAGTTTGATATCAATGAAAGAATTGAAAATATTGTTCCTGATACCATAGTTTTTAAATATGATGTAAATACAGTAAAAAAGATTCCGGTAATTTTGGATGCCGATATCAAATTTTCAACAGGATTTGATGTCAATGGGGTCTTTAATCTAACTCCCGATTCTATTAATATTATTGGTCCTAAGGTTGTATTAGATTCAATTTCAGAAATTTATACAGAAAGATTAGAGTTGGATAATATTATTTCTAATGTAAACAATACAGTAAAATTAAAACTGCCAAGTCAATTACAAGATTTAAAGTTTTCGCAACAGCAAGTTCAAGTTATAGGAACTGTAGAAAAATTTACTGAAGGTGTCATTGAAGTTCCAGTAAATGTTGTTAATATTCCAAAAAACATAAAAATAAAGTACTACCCAAAAACAATTCCAGTTATTTATTATACAAGTTTAAGTAATTTTAAATCGATATCTTCGAGTAGTTTTATTGTAGAGTGTGATTATGATTCGCTTAGTGCCGAAGACTCATATCTTATTCCTAAAATTGTCCAACAACCAGATTTGGTAAAAAATGCTAGGCTAAGTATTAAACGCATTGAATTTATTTTAGTACAATAACTTGAACAAATGAAAATTATAGGTTTAACAGGAGGTATTGGAAGCGGAAAAACTACTGTCGCAAATATGTTTCAAGAACTTAATGTACCCGTTTATATAGCCGATTTAGAAGCAAAACGTTTAATGAATAACTCTAAGGTTATAAAACGTAATCTTATAGAGGTTTTTGGTAGTAATGCTTATAAAAATGATGTAATTAACAAGTCTTTTATTGCAGATAAGATATTTAATAATAAAGAATTGTTGCATAAAATGAATACCATTGTGCATCCAAAAGTTGGAGTGCATTTTAATAAATGGAAATCAAAGCAAAGTACTCTTTATGTTATTAAAGAAGCAGCAATTTTATTTGAAAATGGAGGGTATCTTAACTGTGATGCAGTTATTACGGTTACAACTTCAGAAAAGAACAGAATACAACGTGTTATTACTCGTGATAACTCTACCGTTGAAAAAGTTAAAGTTATTATTAAAAACCAATGGAGTGATGCTAAAAAAATAAAGTTATCGCAGTATGTTATTATAAACGATAAGTTATCAGAAACTAAAGCACAAGTGATAAAAATTCACCAAGAAATTCTTAGAACTATTAGTTAGTTTTAAAAATTTTAACATTTGTGTTAATGTAAGGTTAAATGGTAGTCGCACTAAATGTTAAAATGTTAATTTTGAATGATGAGTAAAAAACTATTCGTCTTACTGGTAATATTAATGAGCTTATCACTCGTTGGCATTATTTTTGTGCAAGCGTACTATATTAATAATACCATTGAAAATGAAGAAGAACAGTTTACATTTAATGTAAAAAAATCACTGACCTACACTTCTAATAAAGTTGTAGAGATAGAGTACAGAAAGTACGTTAACGAGCTAAAAAAGATGTTAGCAAGAGGAGTAGTACCTGATTCAACAGCATTGAGTGGTATTATTATTCAAAAACAAAATGATGATACAAACCAAATAATAGTTTATAATACAGGCATTTTAGAAGAAAGTTTTAAAATCCCATCGCTCATTGACATAAGTTTAGATAGTGTAAATTTCAGCAAGTTTACGGGAAAAACTACAACTAGAATTTATAGTAACACAGACTTAAATGAAGACATTGCTATAAGTCCAGAGGAAACCGTTGAAAATATTTTTAGTTTGAATAAATTGCAAACAGAAATTTTTGAGGCTCAGTATAGAGAGGAAATTAAAAGCATGCCAATACGAAAGCGTGTTTCAAGGGATGAAATAAAAAGGTTGTTGCGCAAAAAACTTTTAGAAGATGATATTGATATTGATTTTGAGTTTGCTATTTACCATAAAGATTTAGCTACCAAAGTACAATCTGATAATTTTGAGTTGGGAGAGACGCCTACCATTGGCGTTCCAATTTTTTTAGATAATAATGATGAAAGCGATTATAGATTGTACATCAATTTTCCAGAAAGAAATAAGTTTATTTTTTCTTCTATTTTAGGAATGTCAATTTTGTCAATAATCTTTACAACAATTATTATAATAGCATATACAAGTGCAATATATCAATTAATAAAACAGCGTAAAATTTCGCAAATTAAAACTGATTTTATTAATAATATGACGCACGAGTTTAAAACACCAATAGCAACAATTAATTTGGCATTAGATGCTATAAGAAACCCAAAGATTATTAATGACGAAGATAAGGTGAAGCGATACCTTGGAATGATAAAAGAAGAAAACAAACGCATGCATGCACAAGTAGAGAATGTGCTTAGAATATCT
>Ga0114934_10001209_pt1 | contig 16704 bp, 15 predicted proteins | sample 4SBtaG_2_FD_99695 | JGI IMG/M metagenome (GOLD analysis project Ga0114934, IMG submission 99695) | Deep subsurface microbial communities from Kolumbo volcano to uncover new lineages of life (NeLLi) - 4SBTROV10_white metaG | ecosystem: Environmental > Aquatic > Marine > Volcanic ... | reverse complement strand
GCCGCTATTATCGGCGCGACCGGGGCTATGTATGTTAGAATCTTGCTTCTTGCGCTGATTTTTAACAAACTGGTTGCCCTGAAATTATCTGTCTATTTCCTCGTGTTAATCCTGATGTGCGTCCTAATGGGATTCCTTTTTTTAAAGGGCAAACATCCATTGGAAAACAATCAAGACGACGCAAGCCGTAAAAATCCCCTTGAGTTTAAGACAGCCCTGATTTTTGGAGTCTTGTTTGCATTTTTCGCTGTCGTTACCAACTTGGTTATCACAAGATATGGAAACTTAGGGGCTGGCATCCTATCATTGATTGTAGGAGTGACCGATATCGATCCTTACATCCTAACTCTGTTTCAGGGAAATATTAGCAAAATCAGTGTAAATACCGTCGTCATGGCCACACTTGTCGCCACGGCCGGCAACAACCTTATGAAACTGATTTACGCCGTTGTCCTTGGAAATCCCTCCATCAGAAAAAAATTGATGGTCGGATTCTGTGCCCTTACCCTCGTGACTCTCGGATTTGCAATCTATCTCTTTTAAACGTTTTTCGAGGGTTGATAATCACGTAAAAAATCAGGACTGAACGGCAATTTCTCTGCACTCTATTGACTCCGGAGCCCCTTACGTTTACAGCCAGCACGGCAAATCAACTATGCCTTAGAGTATCGTCTCGCATAAAAGGTGTCAGACTGGTTTAAACAATCCAAAACCCGAACCCTTTTTTTCTTTTCGCCTTTGCAGGACTTTCTTTTCCCTTACAGCCAAGTACGCCACAGGCGGAAGGAAGCTTGACTGCTACGATTCCAATGATCACTGGTATCCCCATTTGATCATACCTTGGGAGTCATTGACATATTTAGGATAGCCTTCTAAAGTGGAAGGAGATCATATTTGAAGGGAGATATGGAATGCCATTTAAAGCACCAAAAATTGCTACAACCCCCCCGGGCAAAAAAGCTAAAGAGGTCCTGAAAAAGGACGACCGTTACATCTCCAAGTCCTATACCCGAAGCTACCCTCTGGTGGTCAAGCAGGCCAGGGGTGTACGACTCGAGGATGAAGACGGAAATATCTTTCTGGACTTTACCTCGGGCATCGCTGTTTGTAATACGGGCCATTGCCATCCCGAAGTGGTCAAGGCCATCAAGAACCAGGCGGACAAACTCATCCACATGTCCGGAACGGATTTTTACTACCGCCCGCAGGCGGATCTTGCTGAGAAACTGGCACATATCACCCCAGGTTCCCCCGACAAACGGGTTTTTTTCTGCAATTCAGGGGCTGAATCAATCGAGGCAGCGCTTAAACTCGCACGGTATCATACCAGGCGGCAGCGTATAATCGCTTTTTTAGGTGCCTTTCACGGTCGGACGATGGGAGCACTTTCCCTCACGGCGAGCAAGGCAGTCCATGAAAAGGGTTTTGCACCGCTGGTGCCTGGCGTAACCCATGTTCCCTATGGCTACTGCTATCGCTGCCCCTATAACATGACACCGGACAGTTGCGACACCTTCTGCGTCAAATGGATAGAGGAAGGCCTGTTCAAGCGGTTCATACCACCAGAGGAGGTGGCAGCGATTTTTGTAGAGCCAATCCAGGGAGAGGGTGGATATATTATTCCTCCTGTGGATTTTCACCGAAAGTTGAGGGCCCTCTGTAATCGGTACGAAATTCTTTACGTGGCAGACGAGGTTCAGACGGGAATGGGGAGAACGGGCAAAATGTTTGCCCTCGAACATTTCGGAATTGAACCTGACATCATTACCCTTGCCAAGGGTATCGCATCGGGTATGCCCCTCGGCGCCATGGTATCCAAGAGTACCGTCATGAACTGGGTGCCAGGTTCCCATGCCTCAACCTTTGGCGGCAATCCAGTTTCATGTGCGGCAGCCCTCAAGACCATAGAATTACTGGAAGGGGGCCTGGTAGAGAATGCCAGGGTGGTGGGAGCATATCTGAAGTCGCAGCTTGAAACCCTTCAAGAAAGGTTTGAATTAATCGGGGATGTTAGGGGGCTGGGGCTGATGGTAGGCGTGGAATTAGTGAAAGATCGGGAGAAGAAGACCAAGGCCATCGAGGAACGCAACCTCCTCATACAGAAGTGTTTTGAACGAGGATTGCTGCTTCTGGGATGTGGAGAAAATACCATACGGATGGTTCCCCCACTTGTTGTTACACGGGGAGAAATCGACCGTGCCCTTGAGATTTTTGAGGCTTCACTGCGTGAGGTCATGACGGATGGATAGAGAAAATATCGTGAACATGCAGGTGATTTATTGACATTTGACCCATTATAAATTAGGAATAATCAGATCTGGCGTGTTTTTCGTATGATCTATTGGAGGGAAAAATGACTGAAACGAGCCTGATAGGTAAGAGCATGATCAGAACGGATTCTGTCGCTAAGGCGACGGGGCAGGCCATTTACACCGCTGACTTGAAGTTACCAAGGATGCTGGTAGGCAAGGTTCTTCGCAGCCCGTATCCGCATGCCCGTATACTGAATATCGATACAACCAGGGCAGAGCGCCTTAAGGGTGTTAAGGCAGTGATCACGGGGAAAGACGGTTATGACATTAAATGGGGTGTGTTTCCCTATACACAGGACCATGCCATGATCCCTACCGACAAGGTACGCTATATCGGAGAGGAGGTAGCCGCCGTGGCCGCTGTGGATGAAGAAACAGCCATGGAGGCCCTTTCCCTGATTGAAGTGGAATATGAAGAGCTGCCAGCAGTATTTACAGTGGAAGAGGCCATGAAGGATGGTGCACCTCTAATTCACGACCAGTATAAAAACAATATCAACGTTCATGTCCATATCGAAGTTGGCGAGGTTGAGAAGGCCTTCAGTGAGGCAGACATCGTCCTTGAGGACCGTTTTGAGGCAGCCGGAGAGATGTACGGGATGATGGAGCCGTACGCCGTGGTAGCCTATTATACACCGGAAGGGTATCTGGACATCTATATGCCCAATGCGGGGCCACATGTACGTGCAAAGGCCTTGTCCAATCTTTTGAAGATGCCTTTGAACAAGATTCGTGTACGCCATATCAATAGTGGGGGGGCCTTTGGGGGACGTTCCGAGATATCCCCGGGAGATTTTGTTACTTCCCTGCTGACAATAAAGTCCGGCAGACCCGTGAAGCTGGTTTATACGAGGGAGGAAACATCTATTGCCACCCGGCAGGTCCATGATATCATAGCCCATATCAAGACAGGCGCCAAGAAAGACGGGACCATAATTGCCAAGGAATTCAAGGTTTACTACAATGGTGGGGCCTACAGCAGCACGGGTCCCATTGCTACATCAATTCCCTTTTACGTATATGAAGAAACCTATCGTCTTCCGAACCTGAGGTATGACGGTTACCGTGTTTTGACCAATCGGCCGATACGTGGGATGTACCGGTGCCATGGCCGGGCCTTTCTGGCGGGCAATGCCATGCACATGGATAAGATTGCCGAGGAAATCGGTATGGATCCAACAGATATTCGCATCAAAAACGGGATCAGGGCTGGAGAAGTAACGGCCACGGGTTCCAAGATCATCAGTTGTGGCCTGGAGGATACCATCAAGGCAGCAGCCAAAAAGAGCGGATGGAAGAAGAAACGCGGCAAACTTCCTCCCTATCACGGGATTGGTATGGGGTGCCTTGCCATCATGTGCGGATTCCCCATGGGCTTCCGCTCCGGCTCATCCGCCTATGTCCGAGTCAATGAAGATGGCGCGGCAACCGTCATCAGCGGGGTCGTGGACAATGGTCAGGGAAACGAGAGCGTGGTGGTTCAGATTGCCGCCCATGCATTGGGTATTCCCGTGTCATACGTCAATTTGATCTGTTCAGATACAGAGGCCACAACACACGACCCGGGAGCCTATTCACAGGCGGCTGTCTTCGTCTCTGGCAATGCCGTGCGACTGGCTGCCGAAGATGCTCGGGATAAAATCCTGACTGCCGCATCACAGTACATGAAGGTCGACAAAGAGGCACTGACAATCGAGGAAGGGGTGATCCACCTGAAGGATGAACCGGAAACGGCTATCAAGGTTTCCAAGGCCGTGAGATATGCCATGTCAAAGGGAAATCACATCCAGGGGTATGGAACCTATATCCCAAAGATCAGTTTTGACCGTGAGTGGGTAAAAAATCCCTATGGACAGATGGCCGGGACCTTCTCGTATGGAACCTCGATCGCCGAGGTAGAGGTAGATCCCGAAACAGGCATTATAAAGCTTTTAAGGATGGTGGTGGCCCACGATTGCGGAAACCCAATCAATCCCATGGCGGTGGAGGGGCAACTTGAAGGTTCCGTGGGAATGGGCGGTGTGGCAACTATCCTGGAGGAACATGTTTGGGATGGGGGGCTTCAACTGAACAGCGATTTCCTGGAGTACAAGCTTCCCCTGTCCGTTGATATGCCAGAAATCGATCCCATCCTGATCCAGTCCATGGATCCCGAAGGTCCTTATGGTGCCAAGGAGGGTGGGCTTACCATTTCCATGAGCGCCTACAAGGCAATCGCCAATGCCGTGTATGATGCCACGGGGGTATGGATGAGATTCTTCCCCTATACCCCGGACCGGGTCCTGAAGGCGCTGGAAGAAAAAAAGGCCAAATCATAAAGTTGGAGTAAATGATGAAATTACCCGAATTTGAGTATTTCAGTCCAAGAGATATCCCTTCAACCCTGGAGTTACTCTCAATTTACGGTGCAAGAGCGGCTCTCCTTGCCGGAGGAACGGACTTACTTGTTCGGATGAAACAGCAGATTGTGAAGCCAGAGGTCATTATCAACCTGAAGGATATAGAAGACCTCAGGGGGATCCTGAAATTAGAGAATGGTTCACTGTTTATCGGTTCCCTGACACGCATCACCAGCCTGATTGACTCGCCGGTGATCCGAAAAAAATATAGGGGCCTGTGGGAAGCGGCAGGGGCCGTTTCGGCGCCTCCCCTTCAGAATATGGGAACTGTGGGGGGAAACATTACTCAGGAAAATCGCTGCCTGTACTACAACCAGAGTGCAATGTGGCGGAGATCCAAGCCAGTGTGTTTTAAGGCCGGTGGTACGGTGTGTAACGCTGTCAAGGGGGGGAAACACTGTTTTGCCGTCTATCAGGGAGACCTTGCCCCCATGCTGATCGCTCTTTCAGCTCGGGTGGCCCTGTCCAGGAAGGAAGAAGAACGGACCATTCCCCTTGAGGACCTTTACAGCGGAAAGGGGAAGATCCCTTTGAAGATGAAAAAAGATGAGTTGCTTGAAGGCGTAACCCTCCCGCCCCATGACAGGAACATTTTTTGCCATTATGAAAAACTTCGTCTAAGGCGTGCGATTGACTATCCCCTTGTGGGTGTAGCTGTCTGTATGTCCCTTTCAAGAGACAAAAAGACTTGCCAGTCGGGTAGACTGGTGTTGACGGCGGTGGGAAGTGGCCCGGTGATTGTGGATGACAATAATCTGATGAAGGACGCGAAGATATCGGATGAATGGATTGAGAACCTTTCCGAGTCTGCATACAAGGCGGCGAAACCTGTCTCGAATGTCTTGACCCCGCCTGCCTACCGCAAGAGAATGGCCAGGGTATTGACACGCCGGGCTTTAAATAAGACGCTCAAGGAATAATGAGGAGAAAACAATGAATACAATTCCCATAACACTCTTGGTGAATGGAGAACCCTATAACCTGATGGTGAAACCGAACAAGACCTTACTTGAGGTTCTAAGGGATGACCTGGAACTGATGGGAACAAGGGAAGGGTGTGGTGTCGGGGCGTGCGGCGCCTGCACGGTGCTGATTGACAATCAGCCGGTGCGGTCATGTCTGACTCTTGCCGTCGATGTTCAGGGACTTTCCATTACCACGATCGAGGGATTAGCCGAGGGAATGAAGCTTCACCCTGTTCAGGAGGCCTTTGTGGAGCGGGGGGCAATCCAGTGCGGTTTCTGCACTTCAGGCATGATCCTGACGGCCAAGGCCTTTCTTGACAAAAACAAGCGGCCCAAAAAGGATGACATTAAAAAAGCCATCTCGGGCAATATCTGCCGGTGTACCGGCTACGCGAAGATCGAGGATGCCATCGTATATGCTGCCAAACAGATGAAACCGCAGGAAGAAAAAAAGTAATAATGAGACGGCGAAGAGAAACTATATGCACATTATATCGCTGGCATTTTTACGAAGCCGTCCGCACAGTCATATAAGAAAAGGATTAAATGAAGGTTGAAAAGATAGATCATATCTGTTTTGCAGTGAAAGACCTTGACCAGGCCATGAAGGTTTACAAAGAAACCCTTGGACTAACGCCGGATCTGACCTATATGGCGGAAAGTGAAAAGATAAAGGTCGCGCGTTACATCCTGGGAGAAACAGCCGTGGAATTGATGGAATCCACTTCACCGGATGGGGAAGTGGCCAAATTTATCAAAAAACGGGGAGAGGGGTTCTTTCTTATTTCCTACAAAGTGGACGATGTGGAAAAGGGATTGGAGGAACTCAGGGCGAAGGGGAAGCAACCTATCGATGAAAAACCACGGCAGATGACAGGAATTCGCTACGCCTTTCTGGAGCCTCCCCGGAAGATGCTGGGAACCCTGGTAGAAGTCCTCGACGGGGAGTTTGATCCCAGCGCGGATGAAATAATATCTTAACCCGGTTTGCCTAATCTTTTTGTGAAAAGGCATTAAAGCCTAATTTATAATCATCGCCAAACCTTAAACAGGGGGAGAGCATGAATGTCTTTGAAGCCATTAAGGGACGCCGGAGTTGCAGAGATTTTTTGCCGGACGCGATTCCAGAAGAAAGCATTGAGAAAATACTTGAAGCTGCGATCTGGGCGCCTTCTCCGCTGAACAGCCAGCCGTGGGAGTTCATCGTTATTAAAAATCAAACCATCAAAGAAAGGGTATTCGCCGAAACGGCCCGCTGCAAGGATTGGGCCCTTGATGTAAGTGGGTGGAAATGGCTTGAGGGATACAACCCAGGCTTCCTGAAGCAGGCTCCGGTGATGATTGCCGTGGCGGGAAACCCCAAGGGAACTGGGGTGGACATGTATCAGGAAGAGGGTAACAAGGGATATGTCCAAGCTTGTGCCGCGGCCATTCAGAACATGCATTTGGCGATTCACGCCCTTGGACTTGGTAGTGCCTGGTTTACCTTTTTCGACAAAAAGCCCATGCGGGAGATCCTGGGTATTGGAGAGGAAAAAGAGCCCCTTGCCATCATCTGCCTCGGGAAGAAGGCGAAGGAACCCGCTCCCACGCCGCGAAAGGGACTGGAGAAAAAAGTAAGGTATATTAGGTAGCATAATACCATCTTCATACACATTAACTTTTACCCAAAATTTCTTGACAATGGTGCTTTCCTTCAGGTATAGAGGAGTTCAAATAAATGAGTTCCGGGAAAAGGTTTTCGATATTAACAAATAACAATGCCCTTTTCGGGTTTTTCAACAATGTGCGGAAAAAATTTTTTGGGACTATTTTTTCAGGTGAAACAATAAAGATGCACTCGAAAAAGCTAAGAATTACAAGGCAATGGGAAAAGTTTCAAGTTCAAGTAGCACAAGCACAATTCCTGAGAAATTCAGCGTACTTACAGTACGCTGCAATGATTAACCCGGTTAAACCAGCTTCGCCGTCTCGCTTGCGAGAATTTAACAGGGCAGGAATTGCAGCTAAACGCAGAAATTGGACTTACAACGAAGTCAGTCCAATTTCGTTACCCATAGGATGCCACTCTCGGCATAAATTAGCTTTTTACGAAACCGTCAAAAATTATTAAGGAGGAACAGAAATGAAGGCAATCGTGATAGGTGGAGCGGGAGGTATGGGACAGGGGGTTGCCCGGGATCTCATCAAACAGGAGAAAATTACAAAAGTCACGCTTGGTGATATCATTACAGATCCGAAGAGGTTGCAGGAGAAACTCAGGACAAGCGGGAAGGTTTCACTTGTCAAAATCGATGTAAACGATAATGACGGACTGGTCAGTGCCATCAAGGAACACGATGTTGTCATCAACACCGCCGGGCCGTTTTACAAGACTGCGGTAGCGGTAGCCAGGGCGGCGGTTGAAGCAAAAGTTAATTATATCGACATCTGTGATGACTATGAAGCCGTACCCATCCTTTTTTCTTCTGACATCAATGAGGCTGCCAAAGAGGCCGGCGTAACGGTCCTGACGGGAATGGGCTCTGACCCGGGGACAAACAACGTACTGGTAAAATGGTATGCAAGTAAACTGGATCAGGTTGACGAAATCCACTTATTCTGGGTGGTCAGTATCGCCGAGCTCCACGGTGCTGCGTGGGACCATAGCCTCCACATGGTTACGGGTAAATTACCCCAGTACCTAAACGGCGAACTTGAATACGTTGAAGGTGGGACAGGTGAGGAAACTGCGCAGTTCCTTGAACCCCTTGGCACCTGTGTGGTTCGTTACGTGGGCCATCCACAACCAATCACGATCCCCCGCTATATTGAAGGGGTGAAAAACGTGATTATCAAAGGGGCCCTCATCCCCTCATGGGTAGATGAATTGATTAAGGAACAGAAGGATACAGGCTTTCTCAGTACGGACCCAGTAGACCTTAAAGGGGTAAAGGTAGTTCCCTATGATCTGACGCTGAAACTCTGGGAAACGATTCCAAAAAACAGGGATAACGGGCCTCAAGCTTCAGGCTTGAAGGTCATTGTAAAGGGTGAGAGACAGGGGAATCGTGTAACATACACTGCTGACATGGTGGGCAGGATGGCACCGGGAACGGGCCTCCCTGCCTCGATCGCCGCGCTTATGATGGATGAAGGTTATGTGAAGGCGAAGGGAGTCGTTGCCCCTGAAGGTTGCATCGATCCTGAGAAATTTCTTTCTGAGTTCATTAAAAGAGGTGCCAGGATACATCAAACGGAAACAGTAGAATCCATGGTTACAATTTGAAAGGAGCATTTTTTTATGAAAGAGGCTAAAAAATTAAATATAACAAAAAGTCTAAAGCTTTTTGAAGAGGCGGAGACGTTGATACCCGGTGGTGTTCTGGGCGCAAGAAAACCAAGCGATTTTATCATGGGAGAGTACCCGATCTTCCTTGAGCAAGGGAAGGGTTGCAGATTAACCGATGTTGACGGAAACGAATATATCGATTTCCTTTGTGGTTACGGACCCATTATCCTGGGCTACAGGGAAAAAGAGGTTAATGATGCCGTCATACAGCAGATAAAAAACAATGGTTTCTGCTTCAACCTCTCACAACCCTATCAAAATGCGCTCGCAAAAAAGTTGAAAGAACTTATCCCCAGCGCGGAACTGAGTGTCTTTCTTAAAACCGGTTCGGATGCCACGACGGCAAGCATTCGCATGGCGCGGGCATACACAGGCCGGATCAAGGTTATGAGATGTGGCTACCACGGATGGCATGATTGGTGCGTTGAGATGAAAGGTGGTATCCCTGAGAAGCTTTATGAAGATGTCTATGAATTTCATTATAACGATCTTGACGAGCTCGAGGATCTGATGAAAAAACACGGTGATCAGACAGCAGCCATCATCATGACCCCCTTCGGACACCCCCTCCACGAGAAGATGCAGGAACCGAAGTTAGGGTTCCTTGAAGGTGTCAGGAGTCTTGCCGACAAATACGGGGCTGTTCTGATTTTTGATGAAGTACGTACCTGTTTCAGACTCAGAATGGGCGGGGCCCAAGAGCTATATGGGGTGACCCCTGACCTGACGGTTCTTGGCAAAGGTATGGCCAACGGATACGCTATCAGTGTTGTGACGGGAAAAAGAGAAGTCATGATGACCGCGGCATCTCAACTTTTTATCTCTTCCACTTTCTTCCCGAACAGTCTGCCGTATATTGCTGCGTTGAAAACTATTGAAATCCTGGAGCGCGACAAGGTACTTGACAATATATGGGAGAAGGGGGATCGCTTTCTGAAAAAAATTCAGGCTGTAATTGAAAAGTATGACGTTGGGGCCGAGCTAAGCGGCGTTGCTCCGATGTTTTTCATCACCTTCAAGCAGGATGAAATGAAAACCCGAAAAGACCGGCGAAATGATTTCTATACACAACTTATCCGGAAGGGTTTCTTTTTTGCCCCGCATCATCACGCATATATTTGCTACAGGCATACAGAGGAAGATTTAGACAGGACAGTTCAGGCAATAGAAGAGTCCTTGGCATATGTACACGATAATATGCACGGTGATCTGGAATGTACAACGTGGAGCAATCATATTTGATGGTCTCTTAAAAAGTAGAGTTTTTATAACCTACTGATAAAGTTAGTGAATTTGGAAAACAAGTCTCTCCTTTTTCCATATTACGTGTTATGGAATCATCAAATAAATCAAAGGGGGAATCTTTCTGACTCTTACTGAAGGATGTTTTTATCATAAGGCTGGAATACTGAATGGTGCGTCAAACCAAAGGCTAACAGAATCCCAGCTAACCCTCTCAGACTCATCAAGGCACAGAAGAGCATAGCGCTATAAAGAATGGGCTGAAATAACTGTAAACCACGATTATCTCGATTCAATACAGTTTATTATCTGGAATCACGCCTGAATTATCGACGGAAACCGGGGAGTCATTTTTGGAGTTCTCAGTGTAAGAGTAGCCATGGAACAGGGCGGATGGGGGAAAATATTTTCCCCCAGAGGGGGATGAAGGGGATTTTGGGATATAAAAGGGTAACGGTTCCAGAGGAAATCTTGTATAATTCCCTTACCCCAAAGAAAAGGAACCATCGTGACAATTACAGCACAAAAGAATCTTTTTTCATGGGAGCCCATAGAAACGACATTGGATTTAGATTGTTTGTCTATGGTAATGAAAGTTATATCCCACATGAAGAAAAACAGATATGGAGGCATTATAAATGGAGATCATTAACCTTTTTTGCAGGAGTTTCGAGCAGGGTAGTTCTGACGCCTTTGCTGATCTGTTCACAGATGACGCCTTGTATATTGATTCCCTTTACGGTGTCTACGAGGGACGTGAGGCTATTAAGGGCTTTCATGCAAGGTGTCATGAAGAGGCGAAGGAATATAGGTTTTCACCCCTCAGTTATCTTTCCCGTGACAATGAAATAGCTGCATTTGAATGGAGGCTTTACTTTGTTTCTCTTATGCCCTTAAGCACGGGCAAAAAAATAACCATAGAGGGAGCGGGGTTTTTGACCCTGAGAGACGGGAAAATAGCCTCTTACAGGGAGTATGCCGACAGTATTGCCATGCTTTTGAAGGGCAATGTCCCCGATGAAAAGATCATGAAGTTCTATCACCGTAAGTATCCTGACGCCTGAGAATAGGGGTCAGAATAGGTGTCAGGTTTGCTATTGGCCTTTCACCTAATGGATACACTTATGGCTCGCATGGACGTTCCGTAACTTATCCTACTTCGCGGAAAACCGTGGGTTTACCCATGAGGCTTTATCCTGACTGCCGGGGTCGATAATACTTCATTGCCTCGGGGATCAGGGCCCTGATTCTGGCGATCCGATTTTTATCCAAGGGATGGGTGGAAAGAAATTCTATAGTTGGCTTATCTCTCGATTCCTGTGCCATTTTGCTCCAGAATGAAAGGGCGGCATGCGGGTCGTATCCCGCAAGTGCCATCAATATGATCCCGATATGGTCTGCTTCATACTCTTGCGTCCGGCTGTAGGGGAGTAAAAGACCCACATTGGCCACTAAACCATACGCGGCATCAAATGCCTTCATGGCTTCTTCGGTCTGTAAGTTCAAAGCTACTGCCCCAGCAGCTTCACCTAACTGCGCAAGTAGAGCCATGCCCATCCGCTCCGCACCATGGCGTGCAAGGGCGTGACCTGTTTCGTGACCGATGACCGTGGCTAATTCCGCGTCTGACGCGATATATTTGAAAATGCCAGTATAAACAAATATCTTTCCGCCGGGGAGGCAAAAGGCATTGACAACCTTGGGCTTGTCGATGACATGAAATTCCCATTGATAATCGGGACGGTTGGCAGCCCTCGCAATACGCATCCCAACACGCCTGACCGGTTCGGTGTAACGTGGATCATGGCTTTCGGGTTCCTTCTTGAGAATCTCCTTGGAAGCTTGAGCCCCGAGGGAGAGCTCTTCACCGGGACCGATGAGCATGAGCTGGCTTCGGCCCGTATACGGCGCAGTAGCGCACCCGATAAGGAGAAATACCAGTGGGATCAAACCCCAAAATTGTATTTTCCATCTATGAATTTTCATTGCTCGTCCACTTTATACCAAATATTCCGGAGGAAAAAAATAATTCTTTCCAACCCTTGACACGTTTGGAGGAACACAATACAATCACTATACAATATATATTATCACATATCGATAGTTAATAGGAAAGGGGGATATTTTCGATGGTACTTCAAGAAGTGGGAATTGTGGGTGCGGGATTGATGGGAAGTGGGATCGCCCAGGTTTGCGCCCAGGCGGGGATGCATGTGGTTATGACGGATACGGACCCTTCCGCGCTCGAAAAAGCAAGGGAACAGATTGCCTGGTCGGTCGGGAAATTTGTCGAAAAGGGGAAAATTAAGGAAGATAAAGATGCCGTCCTTTCAAGGATCAGGGAGGGATCAAACCTCCATACGCTGAAGAATGCGGACATTATCATCGAAAATGTCTATGAAGATATCGAAGTGAAACGGGAGGTTTTTAAGACCCTTTCTGAAGTGGTTTCCAGGGAAGCGCTTCTAGCAACTGACACATCAGCGATTCCAATTACGGAGCTTGCGGCTGTTTCACGTTATCCTGAACGGGTCGTGGGGCTGCATTTCTTCAGCCCCGCCCAGATGATGCAAGTGGTTGAGGTCATCCGCGGTGTGATTACAAGCGATGACACTATGAATAAGGGTGTGGCGTTCGTGGAGGCTATTGGGAAAAAGCCTATTCGTGTGGAACGTGACGTGGCTGGCTTTCTCCTGAACCGGGTAAATTTCCCGAGCACTATCGAGGCCATTCGGCTGGTGGAAGAGGGGATATCCACGGCGGAGGAGATTGATACTGGGATGCGGCTTGCCTTTGGACGCAAGATGGGTCCTTTTGAAACAGGGGACATGGTGGGCCTCGACGTGATGATGAAGGCTATGATGTCCACATACGAGGAAACGAAAGATATGAAATTCTATCCCCCTGTCCTTATGCAGCGGAAGGTTCTGGCTGGTCATTTAGGGGTTAAGACACGAAAGGGGTGGTATGACTACAATGAAGACGGTACAAGAAAGGCCTGAGCTTTCTACAACCTTATCCTCCCCAAGAATCCATCATCTGAAATCCCTTGAAAAGGGGTTGGCGCTATTGGAGGCGTTTGGGCCAGAGGCCCCCGCTCTGACAATGACAGAACTTGCCCATCGTTGTGGATACCAGCACGTTTATTGAACTTATATACCTTATTCCCTTTATAGCTGGTAGGTTCTTTGGGAGTATTGTTATCATTCTCACCCCCTCCATCATCTTGGTAATCAATGTCATTCCCTTTCAATGTTCGCAGACCTGTAATCCTCCCGTACAAGAAATAGTCGACGGTTGCCCCGGGCCCTTTGCCTTTTTTGTTGACATAAATTCCATAGGGTGTCCCATCCTGATCCTTGCCATCAAAAAGGAAATGAAGCAGTGATTTCTTTTCATCGAAAGACATTTCTTCAAGTCGGTCTTTTCCGCTGTATTGTTCCAGTAGTTGTCGTCTGATTGTTTCCGCTTCCTTTTTCACCTGCTCCAAATCAGGCATTGAATTAAGCCTACCCCTTGCCTGTTCCAGTTCCTCGGATACTTTTGATTTTGCTTGTAATAGGGCCTGCTCTTTGCGCTTAATCGTACTCTTTTCCAATGTGCCGGAAAGGACTGCATCAACCAGTTTATCAAGCTCTCTGTCAATGCGTTTCAATTCCTTTTCTCCGGCCTTGATATTGGATTGCAGGGACTTGATCAGGTCTCCATCTGGAAGGCTATTTGCTATTGCTTTTTCAAATGCAGGGACATCCGCAATGTTTTCAAATATGGTCTGGAATACAGCCTTTTCAATCGGCTTTAACGGGATTGAACGGAAAGCCTTGCATTTTTCATATTTGCCATCCGGGTGTTTGTAGTATGCAAATTGTGACCCGGACTTTTTGATTTGAGTTTGACCATGTAGGGATTTACCACATACTTCACAACGGAGAAAACCCGTCAGCACATATTTTCGGACATCCTGTCTACACTCGATCCTGTTATGCTCTAAACGTTCCTTTACTCGCTGAATTGTGTCATCGTCTAAAATACGAGGTATCGTATAGATAATTGGTTCCTGATCTTTAAATTTCACTTCCCATTTGTCACCACACCTTTGGGTAAGAACCTGAATCAAATAGTGGTAACCTAACCGCTGATTATAACGGGTTCTAAGTGTTTCTGAAATATCCCGTAAGGATGTGCCCTTTAGATATTTATTAGCCGCCCATTGGAGCAGTTTTGCCACTTCCTCATCTAATTCCCATTTACCGGTTTCCTTATTAAACGTTCTGCCAAATGGTAGTTTTCCAGCGGTGGGGATTCCTCTTCTTCCTCTTGCTATGCGGTTTTCTAACATTTGTTCACGGATGATATCCCTCTCAAGTTCCGCCATAACAGCAAACATACCTAACATCGCTTTACCATATTTCGAACTAAAATCAATCCCTTCAGAGATAGACCTTAGCTGGACACCAACCTTGGAAAGCTCATCATGATTGTTTAAAAGCTCCCGGGCGTTGCGGCCAAAACGGGATAACCTGTGTATTATTAGGATGTCAAATTTACCGTTCTGCCCGTCATACAAACACCTAAGCAGTGCATGTCTTTCTTTTACTGAACCGCCGCTGATCCCTTCGTCTGCATAAATTTCTATGAGCTGGTACCCGTTGGCTTTGCAAAAATTCTTTATAGATTGACGCTGTGTTGATAGGCTTTCGCCTTCAACCTGCTCCTTGGATGATACCCGCACATAACCGGCCGCTTTAACCTGTGTGGTCATTGCCTTCATGCTTAACCTTCCTTTCTTCAACCTTGCTCAGGTATAATTGGATTGCATCGTCAATGAGTGAACCGACGGTACGCTTTTCGAGTGCCGCCTGGGCCTTAGCCTTTAGATAAATATCTTCAGTAAGCCATGAACCAATTTGCATTTTTCCTTTACCTGCTCTTCCCATTTAACACACCTCCTTTCAATTCCACAAGCCCATTAGTTGGTTTTGGATGTCATCTGCTAATACATCGGCATAAATTTGGGTGGTTTGTATGCTGGAGTGGCCGAGTTGTTTTTGCACTGCCCGGATGTCCCTTTCCTTGCGATACAGGGCCACGGCGTATGAATGGCGTAAAGCATGGGCAGACTTTCCGCTTTCGTAAAAACCCAATTTGCGTAACCACTTTTTGACGCATTGCTGAACGGCCGCCACAGTCCAGGGCCCCCGCTGGCCTAAGAAAAGAAAATCATCATAACCTGTCGGTTCACCCCGATTCGATTTCCATCTTAGAAAGCTCCGGAGGTGGGTTTTCAAACTGGCCGGGATTTGAACTGTCCTGCACTTAGACCCTTTGCCGTTCCTGATGTATATCGCTGATTGCCCATAACCAGTTTTAATATCCCCGCACCGGAGATCCACAGCTTCCGCCTCCCTGATACCGGAACTTGTAAGCAGGTCAATCAACATCCACTCCCTGATAGCTGTAACCTGATTCCTCTGCTTTGCCAATGTTGAAGCGTCCTTTACTGTGCGGCGCAAAAGTTTAATCTGTTGCTCTGTGAAAAATGGAAAATCAACCTGCTTCCTTATTCGTTGCCGGACATCCCTCTTTCCTTGCCCCGGAAACTTAATGATTTTTGCTGTTCCCATATCCATAACATTTACCTCCTCCCATGTATTTATAAGTATTATAATATACAAAAAGAGAAAAGTCAAGTGGAAAATACAGCAGGTTAAAATTTTTTCTTATGAGTTTTTGAAGGGATTATGGACGTAAAATCAAGGGTTTAGAGCATTTAATAAGGCTAAACTCATAAGATTTTATAGATTCCCTTATGAGTTATTTCTTCCGGGAAAGCCTGTGTCTCCTTATCACCTTAATGTGTTTGGGTTCAATAGGCTTGACCTTATACTTAGGATCTTGATCAACCTTGTCTATTGTCTTGGAGGACTTAATTTTGCTCATCACTTCTGCTTCCTCCTGGGCAGGATCATCCGGGAAGCATTCAATTGTCCTTTCAGTCTCCTCCACCTGTTGTCTTGCATCATCCTCTAAGTCCTCCCTGTCAACCCTATTCGTTGTCCGGACCCCCTTTCCTTCCTTAAAGATAGGTTTTGCATAGTCACCGTTTGCTTTCCGGATCAGGAGGTGGAACAAAACCAGTTCCTGATCTGATAGGTTTGCAAGGGATTCCTGGAATTCAAGTTCATCCTGTGCAACGGATTGTCGCTGTGTTTCAAGTTCTGTAAGTTTTGCCTGATGTAGTGCATAGGAGATTTTTGCAAGGAGCTCAAAGGTCTGCCTTTGTTCCGCTATTGACTTTAGGGCAAGGGTGTCCCCGGTGGAGGTGTTCTTGGCGTAGTTCCGTCTAAAGATTTTCTCTGCCCGGGACAAAAGCTGGTCAATGCGGTCGAGGAGGTTCATTGACTCGCTCAGTTCCTTTTGTTCATAAGCCTTTACCAACTGGCGGGGCAAATGTT
>Ga0114934_10001208_pt1 | contig 16713 bp, 18 predicted proteins | sample 4SBtaG_2_FD_99695 | JGI IMG/M metagenome (GOLD analysis project Ga0114934, IMG submission 99695) | Deep subsurface microbial communities from Kolumbo volcano to uncover new lineages of life (NeLLi) - 4SBTROV10_white metaG | ecosystem: Environmental > Aquatic > Marine > Volcanic ... | reverse complement strand
AGAAATGAGGTGAAAGTATGATTGAATTAGAAGCGGCTTGGACCGATTTAAAAACTTACGTCGGCCACAACAAAGAAGGTACGTTAATCTTCCTACCAGTTTTTGTAGGTTTAACAATATGGGCCATATCCGATGGTCTAGGTTTTTTCACTGCGCTGTTGGTCGCGATTTTTTTTACACCATTGGTAGTTCTGCCGATGGCATTTATTGGTGGATTGATTTATCGGTTTTGTGAAGTAACGTATGAATTTGTGAGTACACGCAAGGATTATTGACGGTCACTATCTGCGCCGGTTTCTTGTTATTACGAAGGCGTGATTATGGATAACGTCAGTTGCATCCTCACTTCCAAGATTCACGCTCCAAATAAATTCTAAGTCGTTTTTCTCAATCCATTGATGAAACATCAGCGCATCTGCCGCATTACCCGTGGCCTGGTGGGTTGAACACCATTTTGCCCACAGTTTGATTAACCTTTTCTGGGTTGCATGTCGCGATAATTTCTGCATACAGATATCTTATAGCAAATAGATATATACCAATAACGAAAAGGAAATGGCTTCCAGAATTTCACAGCTAGCGAAATTCCGCGGGGTTCTCCTCCGTAAACGGAAGAGGCTAGGAAGAACCTATTGATAGGTGACCACATCCATGTGGTCTTAGGCATATGCGGTGGCTTTGCCTGATCCGGCGCACCGCGAACCGGCTAGGATCAAGCTATTGCGTCTTCAATTATTGCGAATGATTGAGGATGTCGGATCGAGATATCGATATCCATCATAACCCGGATGCGAATACCTCCTGATAAGCCCATCGTGTAAGGATCGACAAGGATATCAAGTGCATTCCAGTGAGCCAAGATGAGTTCACTCCAATTGCCAAAAACAATTGAGCTTAGGTTAGTGCCGGTACCCTTAGTCAGATCACTCGGTATATGGTTTGATACCAACGCCCGGAAGCCAGCGATTGAGCCGTTGCCTTCTGTGCCGGGTGACCACACTGACTCTCCTCCACCCGCGAACTTTTCAGACTTAAGCAGAGCACTGCGGATATTTGTATTCGTAGCAAAAGCCATCATTTGATTGTCAGCATTCGCACCGGAGACTTTACCGACCAGGTCGATCATGGTGGACCAGTCTGGAGCCCCCCCATTGGCACCAAGAGAGACTAGACCCACGCCGGAGGTGTTGCGGATGCCTACAGGCTGACTGCCGAGACCATCACCTGAAATAGCGACCCTATCGACTTCGGTGGCGATAGTCTCCGCAAGATCATTGGTGAGCATCTGTTGCGCATCTGGGTCAGATTGTAGAATCATCTTTCTCGTTAAATCAGAGAAAACGCCCACAGTTTTTGGAGACATACTCAGATTATCGAATGTGGGTGTCGATTCGCCCACGTCAACGCCGTCGGATACCCAAAATGAATTTGCGGTGGTTAATTTTCGTGGGATGCTGATATCGCCTCGGTTATTGTTTAGTACATAAGCCCCCAGTTGCGTGATAATCGACTTGTTTCGAAACACGTCGATAAACTCTCCGCCCATTTGCATGGTACCGATGAGGTTGCCGCCGTCGCCGGATTTTGATATCGCAGCCCGCTGGCCGGTACCAATAGGTACATAGATTCCTTGGGGATTTTTTCCTAGGGATCGCGTGATTTCCTGGCTAACCTCTTTTTCATAGCCCGATTCAATGTTGGTTCCTTGTATTTGTGAGGCAATTGCACGAAAAAGACTATGTCCCTCGCCTCGATTGTGTTCCGCGCTCCAGGAGTTGAGGTCAACATACTTTTGGCTTGGTATTGAGGGTGCTTGGGATTTAACCACGTCGACACAGTCCTGTAAGTCTTGCACTGACCTTCCATTTTTTACGAATCGCTCTGCTAATAACATGTTATCGGTAGAACGTCCTAGCGATAATAAACCGCTGACACGCTCGCGCTCGGATATCACGCCTTTTTCACGTTGTTCTGCCTTTTTTTGGCTGCGGGTCAGGGATTCTAAATTTTCGTTTGTTTGTGACATGTTTGTCTCCAGGTTTCTGTTAATTCCTATACTAGAATCAGCGGGTACGCTTACGATCGAGACTTCAACGGGTTGCCAAAGCATTACCCTGGCGACACCATCATTCTCTGTGACGTTATCCCAGTCGAATTCGTATCCAACGGATAGATTTCTGATAATACCGCCTTGAATGTCTGTCCATAGTTCTGAGGCTACGTCGGATTCGCCGAGGCGTAATAGGCCGCGCAGTTTGCGACCCACAAGCTTGATGTTTTCAATAATGCCGACATTGATTTCATGTCGGTTATGCTGAACCAATACGGGTAGCGGGGAGCGGGACAAGTCCACGGCACCGGGGCTATGATCTAATACTTCGATAAAGCCGGGGCGTGGAACGGGGGTTTCTGATGAAATCGACACAGATACGGTTCGGGCTTCTTCGTCCGCCCGCGTAGCGTCGATTGTGGCTGTTAAGTGTTTATTCATAAAATATTCCTTTTCCGGAAACGCGAAAAGCGGCGTCCTGGCAAACAAAATTGAGCAATAGAATGGTTATCTACTATTACTGTATTGAGTATGCAGGACGCCGCCTTTTGCGGGTCTTCGACTTGTCCGGCCACCGGCCTGTGGTGGTTGGGTAAATATTTGCAAGAGCGAGTCATTGCGGGACAAATCAGAATACTGTACTAATATACATTTTATATAAATATACAGTAACTGTCAAGCGTCAAATTTCATCGGTGTTTTTTCGATCCCCTCGACGCCGTTGGTGACAGCAGTTATAAATTCATCCTCGGTAATCGGCGAGTATGTCCGCCACGTCCCGACGATGCGACCGCCCTGGATGAATAGTGCGCTACCGGCCAGGTGGTGAGGGCAGTAGACAATTTTAAATTGTCCGCAATTTTCATCACCTACAGTCGCCGCATTTTCATGGCTTAGGATACATTCTTTGCAGGGTCCCATCGGCGCAGGCAGTGGAAATTCTTGTGTTTTCTGGTTCATTTCGAAATTCTCCTATTTGTTGTCTTTAGAAACTTATGGGATTTAAGCGTCATAACCGTCATATGTGTCATAAACCCCGTGGTTACTGGGTTTCAGCCATGACGGATACAATCGCTATGTGTCATTAAGTGTCGTATGGGCTCTAAAATGACGGTTATGGCGGTTAGCTTTCGATCTTTTCTATTACATACTCCCTACCTTTTACGGTTCTTCTCTGTTCTATTTTTACCCCTAACGAACGAAAAATAGGCAGCAGCCGGGTTATTATGTTTCTTAAACCTTTTGGCGACTGTGGCCATGATTTTGATCGCGCCTGGTTATCGCCCACGACTTTAGTCAGTTGCGAAAGAAGCTCTGTTGGTGTGCCGACGAAACGACATTTATCTTTTAACAGTGTGAGAATTGCCGAGCCGACCGGCGACGCTTCCAGGGTCATCAAAACGGCTTCATCCTGGTTGCGATTGTGAGCGTGTATAAAATCCCCGACGGCATCGATGTTGAATTCACATGCCGTGACCCATCGGGCCACATCGGCCATACGAGGCAACTCTGGCAACGGCACATCGTTAATGTTTTGCAATCCGGAGGCAATGCAACTGAGCAACCCGGTAAAAATACTTGGTTGGTCCCGCTCAAATTGTTTCCAGAAGTCGCTTTCTGTTCGCCGCGCACTGGAGCTAATAACCGGTAAACTGACGATCAGAGCTCTGTTCGAAAGGTCTTGCCGTGACGCGATATCGTCAATGCCGTTGACCATGACGGGCCGTTGAATCTCAATTAAGTTTTGTTCGTTATCCGTGTACAGCGCCCGGTAATCGATGCCGCCGCCAGTGCTTAAGCGGCACAGACAATCCGATAACTCGCTGTTTAATCCGCTGAGATTGTCTAGCACGACTACGTGATTATTGACCGCAGAGACCAGCAAGTCCTTGATTTCGCGTGGCGGACTTCTCAGCGGAACGGAAGACGGATCAACGAGCGATCGCAGCACGCGACTGGTCGTTGATTTGCCGGTTCCCTGCTCGCCTTGGAGCACCAGCACGGGGTAGGGCTTGACACCTGCTAGCGCACAAAGGAGCCAGCCATATACCAGCGGGAAATCCTCATCCGACACGTTGATATACTTCGAAAGGCGACTTAAATCACCGTGGCGCGTCGGGTTGGGAAGCTGCTTCATGCCGCGTTTGCGGACGAACTGCACAGGCGCGTGATCCGCGTAACGCCAGTCGGTTTTGTCGATATGCAGTATCGCCCGCTGGTCGCAACCCTGATCGATGAAAACGTCCGCGCCAGTGTGATAGGTGCGAATGCAAACTGTTTTTTTGACACCGCCAAATTTCGCTTGCGCCTCAAGGGTGTTAATTGCGTCAACCATCGCAGACGCACTGGCACCCTTTTCGGTCAGAGTATAAAATTCATGACTGAGATATTCGCGAAAATCTTTTGACCGTACCGCCAGCGTTGCTTTGATCGCGTTTTTGTTAATCTCCGCAAACGCGTCATTGCTGTCATCGTGAAATAATTCAGCGGTGGACCCGATTTCTATCAGTATTTCCGACTGCGATTTTTTTTTGTCGTCAGGACCGCAAAGACGAATCGTATTGTCTGCGGCGTTTAAGTCCGCGTCGATCGATTCAGCCGCCGGCAGATATTTTTCTGTGGCTGTCATTTTTTACACATATTTTTCGGTAGACTCGAATCACTTCGCGCGACTGGGTAAATCGCTGACCTGGGGGTTTTGTGGCGTCGTGCCAACCCTGTTTACTGTATAAATCTTCAAATAACGGCAGGACTATGACCCTTTCAGCCCCGCCGCGGCGCAATAAGTCCACCAGGTTTAAAACTAAATCCCGACTCGGCCCAACGCCCCATTCGAGGACCACTACGCAGCCGCGCACGGGCCACGAATACTCGCCTGGAGGTTTATCCGGATCGTAGACCAGAGCATGAAAGTCACTCTCCGATTTACGCCATTTTTTTGCGCGGGACCAGGCGTCCAGGCCAATGCAGAGACGCACAAGCGCCGGCGGGTTGTTGAAGCGTAATCGCGTGGCGAGCGCTTTGCCGAACGGTGGGAGATTCTTCACAACGAAGCGCCATCGGGCTTAATTCCGCGAGGTCGTTTGCTCGTCCACTCCATGACTGCGCGTTTCGACCACCCGACGCGGTTGGCGGCCAATTGGTAACGCTGCGGGAAATCTCCGGACTTTTCCCAACGGTCGATCGAACTGCTACTGCACCCCAGATAACCCACGACCCAGGCCCGGTTGACGATGCAGTCGTCATCTTTTTTGCAATTTTCAGATGCAACAGTCTCGACATTATTCATTATTTACCCCATTAATTTCGCATGAATATCCATGCATGACATTTATAGTAGAGCCAATGGGGTTCTAAAAAAGGTGTAAAAACTTGAAAATCTTTTGCAAGATATTGCACCTTGCACAGGATGAAAAAATCAGGGGGAGTTTTGATCAGACAGGAGGGCTTTTTAATTGACCAACGAGTTTGTGAATATCCTCAATATAGATACCGAGTTTTGCAAATATTACTCTAACAACTTGTTCAAACGGCCCATCTCTTGTTGCGGATACCTGTAATTGAAGATATTTTTCGTAGCTACTCAAAATATGACTGAGCAAAAATAAACGTGCGGATTTAGGAGGCGCACCACCCTCGGATTTTGTTTCGCGGCGATTCTTTAGCTCATGACTGGCCACCAGGCGTACATCGATCAAATATTCTTCTAAATCCGCGTAGTAATCATCCCAATTTTTCTTATGAACCAGCATAAACCGTTCACGGAAAGCAATGTCGTTAAACTCATCCAATGCGCTCAGTTGGTTTTCCAGCGCCCCAGCGTGTTTTTCTATTTTTTCAAGCTGGCGAGTACTCGCCCCGAGAGTGGGGCCAGTTGCATTAATCTTTTCGAAATATAATGCGGCCACCCGAGAAAGAGAATCTAAAAATTGAGTAACCTGCCGATCAGAGCGCCCAGAAATGTTTTTAATATCATTGAATATTTTTTTATCAAACTCAACCGGGCTAATCCATGAAAATCGTGGCATTTTCTCACCCGTGTATTTGCACAACGGGATTGGTTTCGTTCCCTGAAATCAAAGACTCAATTTTTGAAGCCCAGGAATCTAGCGCGTGCCGCTTCTCTTTTGCGTAATCATAATGATCGTAATGCCTACGAATACCCTGTTCCAAGTGGTTTTGAATCTTATCAATCGTAATCGGAGAAATACCCATTTCTACCATCCGACTAGTCACTGTTCTCCGAAGATCGTGTGGCGTCCAATTTTCAATTCCAAACGCATCCTGGTAACGATTTACAGCGCGTGTAATCGCTTTATCCGTAACCGGTTTTTCAGTTGTAAGTGGGGAGGGCACAACATATATAGAATCACCCGCCAGATATTTCAACTCATCAAGCAAAGTCAGCGCGAGACCCGACAGAGGTACGTCATTCGCGCACCCATTTTTAGTTTTATGGCCTGGTTGTCGCCATAACTTTTCGCGAAGGTCGATGTCTGACCACTCCGCATGGCAAACTTCGCCACGCCGCTGACCAGTCACCAACAATAGCTTTACGACAAGATTGATGGCGCGATGCATCGGCGTATCATCAAGCTTTAACCAAACTGTTTTTATTTCTCCCCATGACAAATTCCGACTCCTGGGTTTTTCTTTTCCCCCTGGTTTTCTCAGATAAACACATGGGCTGGATTCTAATAAATCGCGCTCGACGGCAAATTTAAACATTTGTTTTAGAATTGAGGCTGTGCGGTTTGCCATCACAAGTGCATCGCGGTCTACTATCTTATCCAGCAATAAAACAACATCACGCCGGGTAATGTCTTTTGCTTTTCGATTTTTCCAGTAAGGCAACACATTTTTATCCAGCGTTTGCTGAACAAAATCCGGGCGCTTCCGACCTGGAATGATATAGCGACTCATAAATTCGTTTGCCAGCTCCCCAACGGATTCAGCCTCATAGTCAGATTGTTTTATTTTCTGCTGAATCGCGCCGGGGTCTTTTCCTGCTTTGAGTGTTTGCAAAGCACCGGCGTGTAGGCGATTGGCGTCAGCCAAACTGACATCCGGAAACCGACCCAAAGTCATGCGCCTTAACCGGCTTGAAAATTTGTACACATACATGAAGCTTTTCGTGCCGGATGGAAATACCCGCATGGCTAAACCGTCGCCATTATCCTTAAAAATATCGTATCGTTTCGCCTTCGGTTTTAATGCTCTAAGGCCAGTTAAGGTAAACTTCATGCGGCACCTTTATTTTTTTACAAGGGGTCGGGGTTTCTATCTGGGGTATCCGCTGGGGTATACTCTGAGGGTGAGTACGCCTGAATACGTTAGAAGACCCGTGGAGCGAATAATACACCTATATAACTGTATACTAAAGAAAAAATATTAATTGTTGCGAACGCCTGAATACACCTGAAAGAGACGAAAAGCTGCATGGGGTGCAGGGGGTCGGAGGTTCGAATCCTCTCGCCCCGACCAATGAAAATAAATGGCGTACTTTTCATTTTCGTATCCAGCCAGCTGGTCAGCGATTCGCAAACACGGCTACAAATTTTGTCCCGGCACAGTCTGTACGTGTGCTGTTCCGTTACATCATTGCAGTCTCGGCTCAGGCTAGGTATTCTCGTAGTACAGTTAAAAACTCAATTCGCATAGGGTGGATTAATTATTTCAACACAAAACGCAGTCCCGGTCGTGACAAAATCTACAAATTCTACTATTATTTCCCGGATGGGCATTGTGGATATCAATGGTTTCCTGATTGTGTGTCTGCATGAACACTTCTGGAGAATAGCATCCTATGCTCTACATTCACATAACAATTATTTGGACATTTCGTCCATTTTTTTCAGAGGAGAATATAAACATGGCGATAAATAAAACACTGGTGGGGGAAAGTTTGCAGGGTGATGGAAATGAAGTTGCTCACATTGACCTGATGATTGGACCTCGCGGTGGTGCTGTAGAAGCAGCGTTTGCAAATTGCCTGACAAACAACAAAGATGGGTTTTCCAGTCTTTTGGCTGTGGTTGCGCCAAACTTGATGGCTAAGCCAGCTACAGTGATGTTCAACAAAGTTACCATCAAGGGTTCGAAACAAGCTGTTCAGATGTTTGGTCCTGCCCAACGCGGTGTTGCTATGGCGGTTGCAGATTGTGTTGAAAACGGTACAATTCCGGCTGGTGAAGCGGATGATTTGTTTATTTGCGTCGGAGTGTTTATCCATTGGATGGCTGAAGATGATGCGAAAATTCAAGACTACAATTACGCAGCAACAAAAGAATCAATCGAACGGGCTGTAGCCGGTTCGCCTACAGCGGCTGAGGTTGTCGCTCAAAAAGGTTCGCAGGAGCATCCATTCGCGGCGCATTCTTAATTAACAGCAGATGTGGGGGGTGTTTGGTCGTTGGAGTAAATTACCCCCTCCATCTTAATAATTGATTTACAGAGAGAACCACGCATGAGAATTTTTAAATTTAGTGTATTGATAATGACCTTGGCTTGCTTTCATGCAGTTGCTGTTGCAGGAGAAAAATACCCGGCAGCGTATTTTACCCCTGAAATTACTTATCAGGATCCAGCTCTAATAGAAGAATTAGCGGGTGGTAACAAGACTTCAGAACCAGCAGTTGCTGATAAATTTGTCGACACGGCAGAGCCGACGGAAAAATATCCTGCCGCCTATTTCACTCCAAAGATCATTTTTCAGGACGAGTCTGTTAAATAACGAAAATCTATAGACTAAAAATTAAAAGCGTTTATCAGGGTTTAACAGAGATCCGAATATCAATACCCCGACCGAAGTCGGGGTCTTTGGGTGAATGCCGATTTTTACCATTTTGTTCTGATATCCCGATAATCGATTCCGATTCTTTCCGGAAACAGATGTCTTTAAATTTTGCAAATGATAAGCGCTGCCTGCAAATTTCCAGCACTTAGGAGCGAGGTTTTAATAATATGCGAAAGATTGACGCAGGATTATTGATTGTCTTCAAGGCGCAGCAACAGGCGCATAGCAGGGCTACGCAACTGTTGCTACAACGCAGAAGACGGACAATAAGACCAGTCGAGATTCGTATCTTATTGAATCCTCGCTCCTTAATGGCAGAAAAAGTTACGATAGTCTAATAAGCGAAAGCCAGTCGGCATACGTATAAATTCCTTAACCACCAATCTTTACCAGCCAGCCGTCCTCAGTAACGCAGGACTTTGGTGTACTGCTCCCTGTAATCTTAATTCTTGCATAGCCATCAACCAGTTCTGCGGGTAAATTACCACTGACCTGAAGCCCAAAATTTTCCTTCATGGACAGGTCAATTTTGTGTCCTTTGGCCTCGACTTTAATAGACCCTGGAACTGTGTTGGATGATGCGGTAAATGAAAATTCGCCACCAGGCGAGATATTCTTTGCCGGTTTCATATTTTTAAATTCGGGTGGTTTACATGTCGTTGAATAACCGCCACCACCGCCATAACTCCATACATTGTTGGTGATTATAACGAGCCCCAGTAATATCAGGCTTTTGTTGAGAAATGTTGACTTGTGCATATATACTTCCATTAAAATGAGTTAAAACCAAACTGTTCAATACTTATACTTTTGTATGAACGACGCCCAATATACGCGTATAAGCCACCAAAGATCAAAATTAGCTGATATGTAGTTATAAATTGTACGATTCGTATATTATTGAATTCTCGCTCCTTGGGTGAAATTACATCTATTGCCGCTTATTCACCATTAAATAGCCTTTAACAAAGAAACAAGGAGAAATTTTTATCGGCTTGTTGTACATTAACGTATGGCAATAGATAAAAAAAGATCGTATAAATCGATGTAATGGAGTTTGAGTTTAATTTAACGGGGAGAGTAGGCGTATGAATACTGTCAGACAGTTGTTAACAACAAAAAATTCGAATATATGTTCGGTGTCGCCTCAATCGGCCGTCTATGATGCTCTAAAGATAATGGCTGACAAAGATATTGGTGCCTTGTTGGTGTTGGAAAATGATAGTTTGGTGGGAATTTTTTCCGAACGCGACTATGCGAGAAAGGTGATGCTGAAGGGGAAATCATCGAAAGATACTGCGGTGGGTGAGTTGATGGTCAAGAATGTTGTTTATGTATCTCCAAAAAATAAGATTGAGGAATGCATGGCATTGATGACTGACAAGCGTGTTCGTCATCTGCCAGTACTTGAAGACGGGACTCTTGTTGGCCTGGTCAGTATCGGCGACATTGTAAAGGAAGTCATATCAGAACAAGAATATACGATCAAAGAATTGGAAAAATACATCCAAGGCGGGTATTGAGGTTAATATCGATATGATAGTTCATAGAGGCCTGTGTGGTTGTGGCAAAATTGAATATGTATTTGAAGATGATCCAATTAATGCAGCGTTTTGTTATTGCCACGAGTGCCAAATTCATACGGGGTCAGACAAATGGTTTGGACTGTGGGTGCCGGCCGAAAAATTTAATTTTACAAAAGGAACGCCGTCAAACTTTACTCGTCTTGGCGATTCTGGAAAAGAAATGAACCATAAATTCTGTGCGATTTGCGCCACAACGTTGTGTATAGAAGTGACGGTGGGTGGTTTTTATTCGGTATCAGCGTCAACATTAAGTAAAAATAATTTCTTTCCGAAAATGGCAATATATACAGCGTCTGCTCCTGAATGGGCCGTTTTTCCGCCAGGGGTTCCGAAATTTGATGTTTTGCCGCCGGAAATGAGTCGCTAGAGTGACTCTTTAGTCTAGGCTAAAGGTTGGGTTTCTGCCGTTTCCACTAGCAAATTGTTTAGGGTAATTCTTCCTCTACTTTTACTTAAATAGTCCGGTCAGTTTTTTAAATGGTGAACATACATCAGACCTTAAGAGCTGCTGTATATATCTGAGGAACGGTTGTAAAAGGGAAACACATAAATATAGGGTTAATAAATGAAATCAAAAGATTCTTCTGAATTAAAACAATTTACGGCAAATCCATTGTGGTACCAGATTCGAGGTTACTTGATGGTTTTAATTGGCGGGGGAATCGCTATTTTATGTCTGATCTCGCCAAATGTGCACATTTTTGGTGAAACTAACTCCTGGTTGCCTGTAATTGGCGTGGTTGTTTTCTTTCTTGGGGTATTTCGCTGCGTTGATGCATTTACTACAGAAACACCCCAGGGATTTTTAGTCAATATACAGAGCGGAGTAATGGATATTGTGGTTGGTTTTCTTGTGTTGTTTAGTGTCGGTGACGCACCTGAGAACGTTAGCCTGTTGATTGTCGGGTATATGATAATCCAGGGTATCTACAGAAATATTATATTGTCAGTTGCGAAAGTTCCAAATCCGACGTCTAATCGAATTACCGGGTTGATTTCAATAATCTTGGGTATATGCATATGGAGTGATTGGCCATCATCGGCGACCTGGTTTCTGGCCTTATCATTGAGTGTGGATATTAGTTTTCGTGGCTGGGCTCTAATAGTATTGGCGTCAGCATTAAAAAACGTCAAGTCATCAGGCTCTTAGGAGCGAGGATTCAATAATATACGAATCTTGACTTGTCTTATTGCCCGTCTTCTGCGTTGTAGTAACAGTTGCGTAGCCCTGCTATGCGCCTGTTGCTACGCTTTGAAGACAAACAATAATCCTGCGTCAATCTTTCGCATATTATTAAAACCTCGCTCCTTAGTAAGAAAATAGAATATTTACGCAGTTTTGTTTGCAAATGAGTTATAGGACAGTGGTTGAGGCCGTTCTTGCGGATTGTTCTTGATACCGAAATTTTTTTAAGTGGACTCATATCGAGAAATACTCCGCCGGGTAATCGGCATTCCAACTACGACCTAAACAATGGCATTACATTGCCGAAAAAAAAGATGCCAAAGTAACAAGACAATCTCACAAAACTTGCTAAATAATGTAACTCTTAGAGCTTACATTCGATAAATTCGACCGGTCAGACAACCCAATATCAGCTTATTAGTTGACCGTACCTACACCACGCGGCCCCATACATCGTGCTCTCCGGTTTCTTCAATAATTACATCAACCCATTCTCCTGGTGTTAAATGATTGCCGTCGTCGATAAATACTTTACCATCGATTTCGGGTGCGTCGCGCTGGCTGCGTGCAATCGCACCTTGGTCATCGACCTGGTCGACCAAAACAGTTTGTTTTTGTCCGCTTAAGTTTTGCAATCGTTGTGTGCTGATTTGTGATTGAGTTTCCATGAATAATTCCAGGCGCTGTTGTTTGATGGATTCTGGAATAGCGTCAGGCAATTCATTTGCGACTGCACCGTCAACCGGTGAATATTTAAAACAACCGACACGATCAAGTTGGGCTGTATGCAGAAAATCGAGTAATTCTTCAAAGTCAGACTCAGTTTCTCCTGGGAAGCCAACGATAAAGGTACTTCTGATAGTGAGTTCCGGACAGAGTTCTCGCCATTTGCGGATTCTCAATAAGGTGTTTTCAGTTGCTGCCGGGCGCTTCATTAATTTTAATATTCGCGTGTTGGCATGCTGAAATGGAATATCCAGATAGGGTAAAATTTTGCCCTCTGCCATCATGGGAATGATTTTATCAACATGCGGGTAAGGGTACACATAATGGAGTCGAATCCATATGCCCAGTTCTCCCAATGCTTCAACGAGGTCATGGAATTGACTCTTTCGAATACGATTTCTCCATGCCGCCTGTGCATATTTCAGATCAAGCCCATAGGCGCTGGTATCCTGAGAAATGATGAGTAATTCTTTTACACCGGCTGCCGCCAGACCTTCAGCTTCCCTCATGACTTCGTCAATAGGTCGGCTAACCAGGTCACCACGCATAGAAGGAATAATGCAAAAGGTACATCGGTGGTTACAGCCTTCTGATATTTTCAGATAGGCGTAATGCCTGGGTGTGAGTTTGATGCCTTGCTCAGGAATCAGGTTAACGAATGGGTTATGAATCGGTGGCAAATGGCGGTGTATCGATGCCACAACATCGTCATAGGCATGTGGCCCTGTGATATCGAGAACCTGTGGGTGTTTTTTGCGAATTTCATCGTGTCGCACACCCAGGCATCCGGTTACGATGACTTTACCATTTTCGACGATCGCTTCGCCGATGGAATCCAGAGATTCCTCGACAGCAGAGTCAATAAACCCGCAAGTATTGACGACCACCAGATCCGCCTCTTCGTAGCTGGGTGAAATAGTATAACCGTCGGTACGCAGGCGCGTTAAAATTCGCTCGCTGTCGACCAGCGCTTTTGGACAGCCAAGACTGACAAAGCCAATTTTATTTGATTTCACTAGACTAGATCACTTAAGGGAAAACGACGGAAGGACGGGTATTATATCTTAACAATCCGGGTTATGGTGCGTCAGCCAGAAAAATCGCTCTTTTGGGTGCAGGCAGGCCCTCGCAGGTTAAATCTGGATTATCAGGATCCAGAAAGTCAGACAATGAATGAAATCGCATCCATGCTGTGGTACGTTGTTCGGCGGTTGTTGTTTGATTGATATCTACAAGTCGTACATTTTTGAACCCACAGCGTTTCAGCCAGGATTTAAGTGTTGCACAGCTGGGAAGAAACCAGACGTTGCGCATTTTTGCATATCGATGTTCCGGAACCAATATGTGGCCCAAATCACCCTCTATAACCAATGTTTCCAGAACAAGCTCGCCACCGTTTTTCAGTAGTTCTTTTATTTCCAGAAGATGATCAATCGGAGAACGCCGGTGATACAAAACGCCCATCGAAAATACAGAATCAAATCCGGAAATTTTGCCGGCAATATGTTCTATACCTAAAGGCAGTACAAATACAGGTAAGTTTCCAATAAAGTGTTTGATGGCGTGGAATTGTACAACGCTCAATAATGTTGGATCGATGCCTATTACTGTTCTAGCGCCAGCCCCTGCCATCCGCCAGCAGTGGTAGCCATTGCCGCAGCCAATATCCAGTACGGTTTTACCGGTTAATGGTTTGATATGCTCACATAAACGCGCCCATTTTAAATCTGAGCGCCATTCACTATCGATATGAATGCCTAAAATATCGTAGGGGCCTTTTCGCCACGGGTGAAGCTTTTGCAACAATGTTTGTATATTTTTATTGGTTGTTGGTGCCAGAGTGGAGGCACAGTTACTTTGTACACGTTGTTGCGTCAATATCGGTGTTGATGGATCAACACGAGGCAGATGTTCGAGTGTTTCCAACCAATCCTTCAAGTCGCCGTGCTGCGATAGCGATAAGGCTTGTTCAATTTGTACTTGCAGACCATCGCGCCATTTTGAAAAAAATGGATCATTAAGTGCGTCAAAAAGTTTAGGTAAATCGATCATATTCCTATGGCTGAAACCACGAATCTAAAATGATCGATAATTCTGTAGACTCCATTTTGAGCGGCAGTCGGTGCTTTTGGTTTAGGAGCAAGGATTCAATAATATACGAATCCTGACTTGTTTTATTGTCCGTCTTCAGCGTTGCAACTTCGGTCATATAGCTTGCTATGCTCCCTTCGTTGCGCCTTGAAGACGAATAAAAATCCTGCGCACTCTGGGTAGGTTATTTAATGCGCGTTACCTAAATGTAATCTCCCGCATCTGCAAATTCTAATTCTTGCACTTATTAGCGCCGTTAAAAATCATACAAGCCGGTTACTAAATGGCGAGAATTGCCACTTTACCGGGTTATGTGTGCCATTGCAGTTACAAATAATGCACTTTATTCCTCATAAACCTGTTTTTGTAAAGCGGCAAGGCGAGCCTTAATTACACTTCTTTGAGGATGGTTTACTGTGACGTGACCGAGTTTTCTTCGGGGCCGGGTGATTTTGTCATACAAAATCAATGAAGTATCAGCGTCAAGAACCTGTTGGGCAGTTAAGGTCACACCTAATAAATTCAGCATGCCACTTACGCCGTTTATCTCCGTTGACCCTGCCGTTAAATTGAGTACCGCACGAACATGGTTTTCGAATTGGCTGGTAGCGGCGCCTTGGGTGGTCCAGTGGCCGCTGTTATGAACACGCGGCGCGATTTCATTGACTAAAATTTTGCCATCCCAATCAAAACATTCCATGCAAATAACACCCACATAATCGACTGCCAGGAATATATCGTTCAGATATTTCCTGGCCAGAGCGAGTTGCTCCGCGGAGATATCGAGAGCGGGCGCTGTCGATGTCAGCAGGGTACCGTTGCGATGGACGTTTTCCACCGGGGGGTAGTAATTGATATTTCCGTTGCTCGAACGTACAGCCAAAAAAGAGACTTCACGTTCAAATGGAATGAATGATTCTGCCACCCAGTCTCCCGGAAACGGGAGTTCAGTTCTTACTTCTTCGGCATTTGCATCGGTTACTTTCCATTGGTTGTAACCATCGTAGCCGTTTTCTTCAGATTTCAGGAATACGGGTTTGTTTAGTTTTGCTACGGCGAGATCAAAGTCATATTTATTTTTCACGCTATGGAAGGGTGCCAGCGGAATATTCAGTGACTGCAAAAACTGCTTTTCATTGAGTCGATTTTTAAATTTTTCTAACGCGTTGGGATTAGGGTGTACTGGGCAGTGCTCCGCCAATCCTCGCATGAGGCTAATATCGACGTGTTCTTTTTCAACGGTGATCACATCGGGATGGCCTAAGTCCAGGTACAGAGCAGCGGCGTCGTGATCCGCGTCACGGACAACGACCGTACCAAGGTTTTGGACACAGCGGGTATCTTCTTTAGGTTCTGCCAAAAAGCTAAATTGGACGCCCATTTGTAAACTGTCCAGTGCCATCATACGGGCAAGTTGCCCACTTCCGATAATGCCGAGCTTTAAACTCATTGAAGGTCCTCGGAAACACGGTCCGTTTGAGCTTGCCGCCAGACTTTTAATCGTTCGCGTAAATTTTTGTCTCCAAGGGCGAGCATCTGGCATGCCATGAGTCCTGCGTTAAATGCACCGGCTTCGCCAATTGCCTGGCAGGCCACCGCAACCCCTTTTGGCATTTGCACCATGGAGTGCAAACTATCGATACCGTTTAAATATTTGCTCGGCATGGGTACCGCGATGACTGGCAACCAGGTCATGGCAGCGGCCATACCTGCCAGATGGGCAGAGCCTCCCGCGCCGGCAATAATGACTTTAGTTCCGTTCGCCTCAGCGCTATTACAGAAATCGTATAAGCGGTCCGGGGTGCGGTGTGCGGATACAATTTTGACCTGGTAAGGTAATTTGAGCTCTTCCAAAGGCGTGCAAGCATTCTGCAATACGGGCCAGTCAGATTGGGAGCCCATAATAATTTTTACAGGAGTGTTTGACATACGGTTTACCTAGCGCCGAAGTTCTCGGCAGCAATTCAGAAGGCGCCAAATTACCCAAGACTTTCAGGCTTTGGCGAAAAATCCGCAAAGTATAGGTAAAGTCGGATCCGGGATCAATGCCCACGGAATAACAGAAAACATGAAAATTGACAATTTACGGGCTCTTCAGAACATTCCTACATGATCAACTAGTACTCCATCACAGTTGTGTTGGGGGGGTAGGTTCTGTCGAGAAGTGGTCAGCTGCTAGGCGCACGAGCGCAGGACTAGTCGCACGTGTCAAGCGAGTGCAACAACGCAGATGGCTGCTTATCGGCTGATATACCCGTCAATACAAGTGTGACGGAGT
>Ga0114934_10001203_pt1 | contig 16791 bp, 17 predicted proteins | sample 4SBtaG_2_FD_99695 | JGI IMG/M metagenome (GOLD analysis project Ga0114934, IMG submission 99695) | Deep subsurface microbial communities from Kolumbo volcano to uncover new lineages of life (NeLLi) - 4SBTROV10_white metaG | ecosystem: Environmental > Aquatic > Marine > Volcanic ... | reverse complement strand
TGGATATGGAGGTGGAAGTGGAGATGGATATGGATATATAAATGGATATGGATATATAAATGGAGATGGAATTGGAGATGGAATTGGAGATGGAGATGGAGATGTAATTGGATATGGAAGTGGAGATGGAAACGGATATAGAGACTTATGATATTTGAAGAAGAAAATAGCTATTGCTCTGACCAAGGACGTGGAGATGGGTATGGAAATGTAGGCGGAGATGGGTATGGAAATGTAGGTGGATATGGAGATGGAGATGGATATGGAGGTGGATGTGGAGATGGATATGGAGATGGAAATGGTTGTGGATGTGGAAGTGGATATGGACGTTGGGAAGGAAGTGGAAGCGGAAGTGTAGATGGACGTGGAGATGGAAGTGGAAGTGGAATTGGATATGGAAACGGATATTAAAAAGAAAACTAATGATATTTGAAGTAGAAAATAGCTATTACTCTGACCAAGGAAGTGGATATGGAGGTGGAAGTGGAGATGGATATGGATATATAAATGGATATGGATATATAAATGGAGATGGAGATGGAGATGGAATTGGAAGTGGAGATGGAGATGGAGATGGAGATGTAATTGGAGGTGGAAATGGATATGGAAGTGGAGATGGAAACGGATATAGAGACTTATGATATTTGAAGAAGAAAACTTATGTGCCTAATTTTACATAAATTTAATTAAACGGCCTAATAGAATGGGTAAAATTTACTTAAGTTGTGTTAATTTTGTATTATATAGTTGTAAAAAAGTTAAAAACAAAAGAATAATTTTATAAAAAACAAAAAATGAATAAAACTAAGAAAGAAGCAGATAAACAGTACACATTTTTTTGGAGTGGACCTTTCTCAAATTGGTACAAAGCAAATTTTGAGGCAGATGGACAAAAATATACATGTACTGAACAGCACATGATGTATCACAAGGCCATGCTATTCGGTGATGAAGAAATTGCTAATGCAATTATGAGAACCAACAACCCAAGAGAACAGAAGGCTCTTGGTAGAAAAGTAAAACGGTTTGACCCAAAGGTTTGGGACGAGAAGTGTCTTAACATCGTAACTGAAGGAAATATTCAAAAGTTTGGGCAAAATCCAGAGCTTAAGAAGAAGATGATGGAAACTGTAGGTAAAATAATTTGTGAAGCTTCCCCTAAAGACGCTATATGGGGTTGTGGTCATAGCGAAGATGACCATTTATGCTGGAATGAGTCTACCTGGCGTGGAAAAAATTATCTTGGCATTTGCCTCATGAGAGTTCGTGACCATTTTCAGCTATGAAAAAGATGAAAAAAATAAATGGTAATGTAAACCGTATTTTAATTAAACCAATATCATGATAAATATTCCAGCATCCGTAAATTTACTTATAAAAAATAAAAAAAACATCCTTTTAATGGGGGTTGGAGATGGGTTTGATGTCTACAGTGGACTTCCTATCTATTATACCTTGCTTAAATTAGGTAAAAAAGTACATCTAGCAAGCTATAGTTCAACTAATTTTGAAACTATTAAACAATTTGCTGAGCCTAAGGAATTAAATCCGCAAATATTTGGTGCAAATGCAAAAATTAAGGCTTCATGTTCTCATTATCCTGAGGGTTATTTGTCAAAATGGCTAAAAAAAAATATGGGAGTCGATAAAACAGTTTGGATGTTTAAAAAGACTGGACCAAAAACCTTGAAGCCAGCTGTTGAGAAATTAATTGAGAACTTAGAAATAGATGCAGTTATTTTAGTTGATACTGGGGTAGACTCTATTATGGCTGGAGATGAAGAGGGGTCTGGAACTATGTTAGAAGACACAATTACACTTTCAGCCTTCAAGGACATTCCAAACACTATTCCTAAAATTCTTATGTGTTCTGGAATGGGCACGGAAGTAGAAGAAAATGTATGTAATCTAAATGCTCTTTTAAACATTTCAATACTTACAAAATTAAACGGTTTTTATGGTTCTTGTAGTTTAGTAAACTATATGAAATCATTTCAATTTTATAAAAGTGCCTGCGATTACGTGTTTTCTCAAAATGGTCATAGTGTATCTAATAATTGTACAAGAATTATTTCAGCTACAGAAGGAGAGTTTGGAAATATTCATACATATAATACGGAGAATCAACCACAAATAATGGTATCCCCTATTATGAGTATTTGTTGGTTTTTTAATGCTGATGCTGTAATTTACAGAAACAAAATAATTCCTCACATCCAAGAAATAGAAGACTTCGATGATTGTGTGCAGGAAGCAATACCTAGAATTAGATATAACAACATAGTACCAAGAGCATCAATTCCTTACTAATGAAAGAATTTCCAAAGCAATTTTCAAAGAATAATTTTGTTAAACTTGTATCAAACAAAGATACAAGGAGCATAATTCAGGAGTTTCCAGAGTTAGTTTATGGAGATGGTGATAGTAAATATGAATTATCTATCTTTGTATCTAAAATGTCAGATGATAACTTTAATTTTTCAATAGCATATCAAGGCATAAAAGTAAATAAAATAGATACAATGTTTTATCATGGCCCTAGTACAAATCTTGCTGAAGTTGTATGTGAAACCCAAAAAAGTTTAGAAGATGTTGATTACTAAAATTTACTGAAAAAATGTAACATTTCACGAGTTTAACTCGTATGAAGTACTTTAAAATAAGATAAGATGAGTGAAGTAAGGTTAGGAGATGCTGTAATTGTAAAAGGTACAATGTATGGTAGGATTGTAGAGTTTCCAAAAGGATTAAATTGGAATGATAAGTTTGAAAATAATGTAATAATTTCAACTCCGCATGGAATGGAGGTAAAGACATCATTAGTTCATGTTCATCATCTTAAAGGTGAAGAACTTAAAGATTTACTAGAATTAGAAAGAGTGGTGGCTAAAGACCCTAGTTATAAGTTGTACAATGGTAAATGTGACAATCTAGCAAAGTGAAATGTGCTATCTATGCTTCACTTTTAAAAAAATGCTCAATATTTCACAATTTTAAATTTATAACCTTTGTAATTCACGTCAACCTCTTGACCTAAAATATTAAAGTACTTATAATTTTTTTTGTATTTTTCTTTAGTTGGAACGTATATTATTTTTGAAAATTTTGAGTTACCATCATAATCTACCTGCTTTATTTTATAGTAATTATTCACTTCTGTGTTTAAATGTTTATAAAAATAACTATTTACTATATTTGAGTTACCAGCACCTTTTTTGTTCCCAATAACTTCCCAATTAATTGCATCTTTACTCCAATATATTTCAAAATAATCATTATTAATTTCAGAAGCAGTTATCCAATTAAGCAAAACATTACCCATATATTCTTTGGCAGTAAAACCAACTAACTCAACAGGTAACGCTGCATTTTTCCAACAATCTAATTTTACCCAGAAAAAATGTACAAATTTACTATTAGTACTACCATTAGCTGTTGTGTTTAATTGTAATTGGAAATCTGTGGTTGTTTTTGGTACATCTACATAAAATGTACCAGTCACCAAAACATAAGGAATTAAAGCTTGATTCCACCCACCATCGTTCCATCTCATATAGACGAAATCTTTCCCTCCATTTCGGATATCTAATTGAAGGTCAACAAAAAACCTAATGCTATCGCATCCATCATCAACAAATTGTGTTCCGTAATTACTACTTTGAAATGTATAGACATCTATTTGGTTATAATTTGTACCTATATTGTAACAAAGATAATTCCCATTTTCAACTCCCATATTAGCTTGACCAGTTAGGCTATACCATTCACCAGCTCCTCCAATAGATGTAAATTCATCTATTATTGGATATTGCCCAAATACAAATATTGGGAACATTATTAATATTATTATTAAGTTTTTCACTAGGCTATTATATAAATAATGCTAAAAAAGGAGAAAATCAAGTTTTTACAGTTTATCTTTTTTAATGCTGTTTTTTGGCTTAAGTGATGTCTTTTTTGTATTTGGTTTGATGGTTGTTTTAGGTTTATTGGTTGTTTTAGTTTTATTGGTTGTTTTAGTTTTAGGCTTGTTGGGCACTTTGTTGTTGGCAACTTTTTTTGTAACTTTCTTTTTAATAACTTTCGGCATTGCCGTTTTTAAATCTTTTGCCGTTTTTTGGCTTTTTACTATTTTTTTAACAGGAGCTTTCTTTCTCGTTGATGCAGTGGCTTTAATTGTTTCTTCCTTAGCGATTATTTTTTTAGCAGATGTTTTTTTATTTTTTAATGGCTCTTTTGTTATGACTTTTTTAGTTTTTTTAATAACTGACTTTTTATTAAGTTTGTCTTTTATAATGGGAGTAATTTGTTTTTTTGCAGGAGTTTTTTTAGCGACCACCTTCTTTATAGCAGGCTTTGTCTTGGATATTGGTTTGGTAATTTTTTTAGTAACTTGCTTTTTTTTAGTAACTGCCTTTTTTACTATTTTTTTCTTTTCGGGAACTACAGCATCTGGAGCGTATTTCCACCCTATAACATAAGGTGCATTTTCAATATTTTTTTCTAGTAAACTAATATACTTTCTTTTACTTTCTGTCATTCGCGTACTATCGGCTATAATTTGGTCAATTGCACTTCTGACCATCTTTTGATAAGCTATTACTGTATTTTCTCTTTGAGGGTTTTTAATTTTATCCATTACTTGTAATTTTTTTAAAACCAAATTAAAAAAATGTTCATCATTTTTTTACCTTCTTTCTAATGTAATTTCTATAACTGTAATTCCTTCTGGGTGTGAAACGGCATCATATACTATATCAATTACATGCATTCCAATTGGTTTACCTTCTATGTTTTCTACAATCATTCTAGTGCCTATACCGAGTGAACGTAGCATTGTTTTATTTGGTATTTTAAGTTCTGATTCTTTGTAGTCGTGGTGAATGAGAATTTCAATATTTTTATCTTCAGAAAGTTTCTTTTCAAGTTCTTCAATTTTTTTCTCATATTTATCGAAAATTTCCTTTTCTCTCTGAGCAAACTTTTGAGTGGTTTCTTCTAATTTAGACTTTACTTGTTCACCAATTCCACTTTTAAGGTCAGACAATCTTTTAACCTCCGCTTCTGCTTTTAATCTTATAGCATCAGCCTCATCTTTTTCTTTCTTCTTTTCTTCTTCAGTCTGTTGTTTAGCATTTTCAGCATTTTCATTTTTTCTACGTTCTGCCTCTTGTTTAAGAGACCAATCTTTAAGAGTTCTTTTGCCATTAGAATATTGATTAACTAAATCAATGGCAAATTGGTCAGTTGATTTAACTGGGTCATAGTGAGCAGCGGATGAATGGTTATATTTCATAAAAATCATCATAACAGCATCTACTTCTAAGCCGCCATGATTTTTTTCTACTAATGATGGGATATATTTTATGTAATCACTGTTATATGCTGTATATAAATCAGTGAGTAAATCGTTAAATTGTTCTTTTCTCATAGTAAAATATAGTTTTTTTTTTGAAAAAATAAACATAATATATTCTTTGGCTATTTATTAAAAGTAGAAGATAAAATTTATGTCTAATATAATAAAAAAAGTAGAGAGTTTTCATAACCCTAATGAGGGTAGAGATATTATTAATGAAAACTTTGAGTATATTAATACATCACTAGAACTTTCAGTGTCTGGACATACTCTTTTGGATGCGGGTACTAACATAGGTGTTTCTTCTCTTGGTTTGCTACATACAATTTCTGTATTAGACAATATTAATCTAACTGGGATTACAGCTAGTACAATAAATACTACATCTTTATCGGCATCAACTTTTTATTCAGGAGGGACTGATTTATCTAATATATTTGCCCCAATTTCTACCGCTGGAGATACAACTAGAGTTCAATCGGGAACTAATATAGTTACAGGTGGAACAGCAAATTTTCCAACAATTAACTTAGATGACAACATAACGCTTACAACTATTAGTGCAACAACACTATACAGTGGAAGTACAGATTTATCAAGTTTACTTGCAGATGCAGCTGGAACCTCTGCAGACCTTTGGTCGGCTGGAGCAGGAGTTGGTGCAGTGATAGCAAATAATGGTTCTGGAAATATTGCATCAGGAAATAAAGCACATGCTGAGGGGCTTAGAAATATAGCAAGTGGTTATGCATCACATGCTGAGGGTGGTCGCCAATTAAAAGGTTTCTATTTTGGAAATACAGCATCAGGTACAGCTTCTCATGCTGAAGGTACGAGTACTACTGCATCAGGTCTTGCATCACATTCAGAGGGCAGAGAGACAACGGCTATTGCAAGTTATAGTCATACTGAGGGATTTAGAAGTATCGCTTCTGGAACTAATTCTCATGCAGAAGGAGCAGATACTACAGCACTTGGAATAGCATCACATTCAGAAGGAATAAACACCACAGCTATAGGGGACTACTCACATGTTGGAGGATATAAAAATGTTGTACTTGGAAATAGGTCAGCTGTTGTCGGAGGTCAAAATATTACAGGGGTTACTAATGATACGGTATATGTTCCTGCTCTTAACTTAGATACAGCACTTACAACTGCAAATACAGAAGGAAATATTCTTGTAAGAGCAGCTGATGGCTCTGTCCAGGCAAGAGAAGCAAGCACTATTTCAACAGATGTTTCAGGTAAGGCTGACCTAACTGGAGATACATTTACAGGTACAGTCTCTTTTGGTGGTGGAGATATTAATAATGCATCGTTGGTAATAAATCAAGGTGGTCTTATTAGTGGAACTTCTATTCCTGGTGCATTTGAATTTGATGGTCCATCATTATATTTTACAGATAGTACAAACATAAGGCATAATATACTTTTAGGAACTAGTGGTGTAACGGCAACAACTCTTAATTCACTTACAGATGTAAATGTTTCTTCAATTGATAGAAATACATTCTATTTCGATGGAACTACAGGTTTTTGGAAAGATACTGACATTGTAAAAATTGATAATACCCAGAATACTGCGACTATTAAAAATTTAAGTGCTACCACAATTAGTGGAGGTACTATATATAGTGGAGGTACAGATATTAGTGATTTATTTTTGCCATCCAATACAGTTATTGCTTCTACAATTAGTGGAGCAACAGATACATTATTTTCAGGGGTTTCAAATTCAGATTACCTTGTGTATGATGGTATATCTGATAAATGGGTCAATAAAAAAGAAAATGTTGTAGTTTTTTCTCCAACAGGAAATAGCCAAACTGTATTTGTGAATGCTTTACCATCAGAAGCACTTGACGCAACAAAAGTGATGATGTATATTGACGGTATTAAACAATTTTATTCAACAGATTTCACAATAACAAATAATACATTAACTTGGGTAAACACTACTGTTGACTTAAATACCACAGATAATATTGAATTGATTTATTTATGAAAAATAAATAATTAAATAAACTTTTATATAAAAATTAAAAAACTATGGCACAACATAATGGTAAATGGATAAAAGATAATTCAATTGATATTAACAAAAAGCTTAATATCAACGCTGACCTAGATTTTTCTGGGCAAACTATCAACAATTTAAAGACAGCAACTGTATTTAATGAAGCAGTAAGATACGACCAAGTGTCAAATCTTCTCAGTGGGGGAACTGCGGGGCCAGGTCTTTCCGCTGATACAATTAATAATAATTTTACGGTTGGCATTGATTTAGCTTCTAATTCAGGTATGGCATTTTCTGCTGGGAACCTTACTATTGACTTAGGTTCTACAAATGCACTTACAACTGTTGGTGGTTTAGACCTTAAAAGTACAATTTCTGGAAATAGAACATTTAGTGACAATATAACTGTAAATGGTAATCTTACTGTTATTGGGTCTGCTATAACCCAGGTTTCTGAGACTCTTCTTATTAAAGATAATTTAATTACTCTTAATTCAAGTCTTACTGGTAATACATCACCATTCGCAGGAAATTCAGGTTTTGAGATTTATAGAGGTTCAGGGGCAACTGGAGCTGTTGAGTTCAGATGGAGTGAAACTAATCAGTGGTGGGAAGTTTCTAATCCAGGAGGTTCTGGAGGTACATACTCAGCTATTTTAACTACATCTTCAATAGATGCTGGTACAGCTGGTGCAATGACAGTTACGCAAGGCGCTGGTGTAGATGCTGATAAAATTTCTCTTTTTGTAAATGTTGATGACACAACGATTGAAATAGCATCAGATGCTATTCAACTTAAGAATGGTGGAATTTTAGAATCTCACTTAAGTACTTCTAATATCCCTTTTTCTGGAAATTTCTTAACATATGATGGAATTTCAGGGTTTACATGGATTGATGCTAATGCAAATGATACTTATGTAACTGGTGGTACTATAACAACTCCATCATCAATTAGTGAGCATCAAGGTGTAATTACGTTAGAATACAATAACGCTGAAGCTGGAACATTTACACTTCCATTTACAGATACACATTTAACAGGTGGTACATATTCTAATGGAACTGGATTTATTACCTTTGCAGACAACAGTGGCTCTGCTGGGTTTACTGTTGACTTGTCAACAATGGACCTTAACGACACAGTGTTGACAGGTGGTACGTATGACCAAGGAACTGGAGTAATTACATTCGAAGACAATAGTGGTGGCTCTTTTACAACAACAATTCCTACAATATCTGGAGGTTCTGTATCTAATGGCTCACTTGCTCTTACTCAAAATGATGCTTCTACAATTAACGTTACTGGAGCTATTGTTCAATCAGTATCAGCTGAAGTAGGTCTTACAGCATCAACTGCAAACGGTGCCGTAACTATAGGTGCTGATTATGGAACAGGGACAACACAAGTTAATTCTGGTGTACTTCCACTTTCAAATACAAACACTCCAAATTTCACAGGAACATCTGTTGAGTCAGCTCTTAATGAACTTAAAACTAGTGTGGGACAAAAGGCTGTGCCAACGACAGCTGATAAAATAAATATCACAACTGGAACAACTAGTGGTAACAATTTTAATACAGGAGTATCTATAACTGCAGCACCAGCTGAAGGTGGATATGTAACTGTTACTGTAGCTGGTTTTCCTCAAAGGGTTGGAGATGGAATAAGTACTCTCGATTGTTATTTTTCTTCAGATGGTACTGAATCTGGAAAAAGAACATTTGCAAATATTCAAGCGGGAGATGTATTTATGTGGAATTCAATTATTTCTGGAGTCAATGTTGATTCAGGTGATAATATTGCTTTTTATTATGACATTTTAATGTAACATTATTTTAAAAAGATATTATTTTTAAAAAAGCAGTTAATTAATTAACTGCTTTTTTGTTTTATTTCAATATTTATAAAAAAACAAAATTATGTCACGTTACAACCCTAAATTTATAGAAGCATCTAGTAATAATGACTATATAATAAAAACTAGCGGAGACACTACTGTTTGGGACCAAGAAATATATACAAGCGGATTGACATATACACCAAATACTTTAAGTATTGGTAGGACTAATGGAAAGGCAGACTTAACTGCCTCTATTAACGAAATGTCAGGTTTAACCGTAAACGGAGAGTCTATATTTAGTGGTTCAGCTCAAAATGTAGTTACAATAATTGGCTCTGGTGACACAACTCCTTTATTTAGTGTAAAAGGTTCTAAAGGTGAGTTGTTTGCAGTTACAGACTCTTTAACAGGTTCTCTTTTTGCAGTAAGTGATATATCTGGGCTCCCAATATTAGAAGTGTTTTCAGATAGAAGAATATTATTAGGAGAGTTTCAGGCTCCAGCATTATTTACAACATCAAAAGTGATTGCAACATCTGGAGGAACAACAACTGTCTATTCAATACCAATAAGTGCATACACGGGAGCATTTTTTGATTATACTGTGTCAGACGGAACTAATCTTAGAGCAGGCACAGTTTCAAGTGTGTTTAGTAGCACCAACTCAACATATAATGAAACTTCAACAACAGACTTAGGAAATACAAGTGACATCACTTTTAATGTGAGTGTGGTAAGTGGGATTGCAAATCTTGTTGCCTCAGCTACAACAGCAAATTGGATAATTAAGACTATTGTAAGAAGTGTATAGTAATTTATTATGAGTGGCGGAGTAGGTAAAAAAATAATAACAAATGGTCTTGTGTTTTACATAGACCCTAAAAACCCATTGTAACTATATAAGAATATTTAAGTGATTTTATATAATTAAACCAAAATTATTAGATATTTATAATTAAAAAATAAAATTAAAATTAAAATTTAAATTAAAATATTATGTCGAATGAATTTATAGCAAAAAACGGATTTATATCTAGTGGTGACGCTATTGTTAGTGGTGATATAGTAACTAATGGAGCTTTGTCAGCTTTAATAATTTCAGGTAACACTTTTTTTTCTGCAGGTACAAACCTTGAAGTGGTTATTAATAATATAGCAGCTAATAGTGAAAACTCGCCTTGGACAGCTGGTACAGGTACAAATTCAGTTGTTGACATTGCAAGTACAAGTGTTGCCACGGGTAATACATCTATGGCTTTTGGCACTGGCTCTAAGGCTTTTGGAAAATTTTCAGTGGCACTTGGTAAAAATACAACAGCTAGTGGTTCTATATCACATACTGAAGGTGCTTATACAACAGCTAGTGGTAATTATTCGCATGCTGAAGGCTATAAAACAATGGCAAGTAGTGATTCTTCTCACACTGAAGGCCGAAATACTGTAGCTAGTGGTAGCAATAGTCATGCTGAAGGTAAAAGCACAACAGCTAGTGGTAGTAGTTCACATGCTGAAGGTGTAATTACAACAGCTAGTGGTGATAATTCACATACTGAAGGTCTTGGAACAATAGCTAGTGGTATTGATTCACATGCCGAGGGAATATTTACTGTAGCTAGTGGTCATTTTTCGCATGCTGAAGGGTATTATGCCACGTCTAGTGGGTATGATTCGCATGCTGAGGGCAGATTTACTATGGCTAGTGGTATTGCTTCACATACTGGTGGACATGGTAGGAATCCAACAACAAAAGTTACTGCCGCTGGAGCAAGTGCATTTAGCCACTCAGCAACAGATATAAATTTTGCAGGAGATGGAGCAGCAGCAGACCACTCAGCTATATTAGGTGGTCTTAATCACAGCATTCCAACTGCTTATTCAAGTTCTGTTATTTTAGGTGGTACTGGAATTACAGCAACAGTCGCAGCAACAGTATATGTTCCAAAATTGGAAACTGATGAGGCTGGCGAAGGAATTGTCATGAAATCTCCCAATGGAACAAAATATAAGCTTACAATTGCTGATAATGGTACAACAACTGTAACAGCAGTATAACATTAATTTAAGTAAATGATATTTTTTCTGAAGGCTTTAAATTTGGGTTATATCCCTGAATAAACCTATACATTCCATTATTTATTTTGTCTAAAATTTTTGCTTCAAGCTAGCATTAACTACAGTTTTTTCGAGTTTCAGACCCAGTAGACTGATTAATCAAAAAAAGGTCATTATTTAGTTTCAAATATTTAATCACAATATTTTACTTGTTTATTAAAATTCACATTTTCTAATACGAATATAAGAGGGATAAATATAGCAAATTTTTTGAAAAAATTCTCCTATTTATTAAAAAAGAACTTATATGAAGACTGTTAGTATGAATTTTGGAGCGATTAAAAATTGTGTTTCAAAACTTTGTTCATTTGAATTAATCAAAGAAAACGAAAGTAAAACTTTTAAGAACTTTACTCAAAGAGTTAAAGCAAATCCTCTAATACATAAACAATACTTAGTGTTTAAAAATTTTGAGGATTGTAAACCATTTTCAAAAGAAAGACTAGCTGAAAGATTTATTAATCAAAACTTAAATTTATTTTATGGTATTGATTGGAATAACTTGTTAAATGAAAATAAAGTTCTTCGTGTAGAACTTCTTGGCAGAGATGCTCATGTAGAAGCAAAGCAAGGTCTACAGGAAATTTTCGAAGCTGTACACGTTCTAATTGAATCTAAAACAAAAAAAGGTTTTTCTGATTTTGAAAAAGAGCAAGGTGCTTATGAAAAACTTGTTGAATATCTTACAAGAGAAGTTAAGGAAGAAAATATTTCTAAGGAAAAAAACGATATTCCTTCAATGAAAGATTGGAAATTTATTACCAAAATGGCGGTAAACAATTTTGACGATAGATACGAACACCTTAATGAAGGTGAAAAAAAAGTTTTTAAAATTCTTATTTCAGAACATGAAACGAAAGTAAATTATCTTAACTCTCTTAAAAAGGAAACTATGAATTTAATTAATCAATCTGGTCAAAGTGAAACTATTAATGAAATGGAATCTAAACTTAGTAAAATAGAGGCTGAAAAAATTGACCCTGCAATCATTGATGATTATATTCTTAATTGCATTGAACTAAGAGAAGAACTCAAAAATATTAATTAAAATTATAACAACATTATTAAAAAAGGGAACTTCGGTTCCCTTTTTTGTTTTCTAGTTTTTTTTACCTAAATTGAGGTTATTATAAGAAAAAAATTAATGGAAGAATTATTAAAGAAAACTGCTAGGGAAATTAAAATTGCAGACAACGAAATAAATAACAATAATATTAATGTTAAAATTGGTACTGTTGAAAAAAGAGATAAGCCAGATACAATATATATTTTTATAAGTTTTTGGCTAAAACCAAAAAATGAATATAAATATAAAAGTCAAGAATATTTAAAAAAGAAACTATCTAAAGAACTTAGTTCTATTTATGAATCTAATATTAAAGATATTCTTAAAAATAATAAGTATTTTCCTATTCCTGAAGAAAATATATTCATTAAAAATATTCCAGAAAATTTAAATTATAATAATAAAAGTAATTTTATATCAATAGAATTATATCTTCATACTCTTAATCTTTTACCTGAAGTAGAAAAAAAATTTCCTTTAAACCAAAAGAAAAACACGGAACTATATGATGAAGCACTTAAAATTTCAAATATAATAAGCAACACTCAAGTGCTCAAAGATAATATAGGGTTTACTATAAAAAGAAAATCTAACGAATAATTTTAATTTCACATATATCATTTTGAAAGCCTCTCTTTAGAGGCTTTTTTTATTTATAGTAGGGAAAAATAAAAAATCAAGGATATTTATAGGAAATAAAATCCTTGATTATGACAAACAACAAGTATATCATCTCAGAGTTTTATGACTTCAGCGCTAGCAGAGACATAATTCTTGAAGCAGAAAGGCTTCACAAACCAGTAGTTCTTACTGGAATATTGCAGAAAGCTGGGACGCTCAATAGAAATGGTAGAGTATACCCATATGAAATTCTAAAGAGAGAAATTACTAACTATATGGAACTAGTGGACAATAAAACCGCAACAGGTGAATTGGACCATCCAGACTCTGCTGTAGTATCCTTAGCCAATGTATCACACATCGTTACAGAAATGTGGTGGGAAGGTGAAGAAGTTCACGGTAAAGTTCAAATTACAGATACTCCAGCAGGAGATGTTCTTAAGGGTCTTCTTAAGTCAGGTGTTATGCTAGGTATATCTTCAAGAGGTGTTGGCTCAGTAAAATCAGCAGATGGAAAAGATGTAGTTCAAGAAGATTTTGAACTTGTTGCATTTGACTTTGTGTCAAGCCCATCTACTCCAGGAGCATATTTATTCAAAGAAGGAAGACAATGGGGTATGACAAAGTTGTCTGATAATAGTGGGAAAATAATAAAAGCAGATGAAGAAATTATGAAAGAACATATTAAGCGTCATCATAATTTACAGAAGATAGTAGAGAATGATTTTTGGAAAAATATTTAAAAAAATTGAAATCAACTTTTTTCCCTCTATTTATTAAAAAATCAATAGTCTACAAACACAACTAAGATGGCTGAAAAGAAAATTAAAAAAACTTCACTTCAAGAAGCAAAAGCAAACTACGAAGAAATTCAAGCTTTCGCTGAAGAAGCTATTAAAAAAGAAATGAATTCAAAAATTCAGAACAAGGTAACTGAACTTATGGAAGAATCTCTTAATAAAAAAGAAGTTGTTGAAGAAAATGTAACAGTTACAACTGATTCTGCAACTGTAGAAATTAGTGACGATGGAACTGTTTCGGTTAGCTCTGATGGAGGAGAAATAGAAACAGATGATATTCCATCAGAAATGTCTGATGAAGACCCAATTGAAGTTTCAGACGATGAAGACCCAATCGAAGTTTCAGATGATGAAGATTTAGAAGATAACGAATTAGAAGAAATAATCCACAACGAAAACACAATGGGAGAATTAAATATAGACGAGGAAGCAGTCGCTCCAACTCCAGCAGCAACAACAGCTGCTCCAGCTCCAGCAGCAGCAATGCCAGCTGAGGAAATGCCAGCAGAGGAAATGCCAGCAGAAACACCAGAAGAAGAACCAGTCGATATTATTGATGATGAATCTTCAGAAAGCTTAGATGACCCAATGGCACAAATAGCCCAAGGAATTGAAGCTATGATTGACCAAAAATTAGCAGGTGAAGCAGGAGTACCAGAAGAAGCATCAACAGAAATGCCAGCAGAAATGCCAGCAGAAGCACCAGCAGAAGCACCAGCAGAAATGCCAGCAGAAGCACCAGAAGAATCTCCAATAGCTGAAATGAACGATTATGAAGATGATGAGATTTTAGAAATTGTTAATGAGGATTTTATGGGAGAAGAAAATGTATTTGAAATTGTTGATGAAGATAGTATTTATGAAGTTATGATTCCAGAAGATGATGAATCTAGAGCAAAAGATACTGCAATGTATGATATGGGAATTGATGATGCATCAATATTTGATGAACCTGAAGATACAATGGAGGAACCTTACAAACACCCAGGTGTAGATGGTAGTTATGATGATTATGAGGGTAAACCAATAGATGAAACAGGTAGGGGACTTGGAAATGCAGTTAAAAGAACAGGCAATAGAACAAAAAAAATGCAAACTATGCCAGGAAGTCGTACTCCAGTTACTTCATTAAACGAAAATAAAATAAAAAAACAAATTACAGAAGCAGCTAATAAAGCTGCTAAAGAAATAAAAGCTCAATATGAGTCCAAGATGGATGAGCTCAAACAGGAAAACGTTAGTTTAACCAAAACAATTAAGTCTTTAAATGAAAATGTAAAAAATTACGAAAAATCATTTATTGATATCAGAAATCAATTCAATTTGATGGAAACTTTTAATGCAAAACTAGCTTTTGCAAATCAACTTTATGCTAATGGTGGCTTTTCAAAAAAAGAGAGATTGACTATTGCTGAGAGTTTTGACCAAGTAAATTCTTATGATGAGGCAGAAAAACTTTTCAAATCTATTGTAAAAGAAAATAAAATCTCAACTAAAAAAGATATTACTTCAAAAATCAAGCAAGTGCCAACAAACACTATAAAAGCGACTAAAACTACAGAACCTCTTTATGAGTCTGTAGAAATGAAAAGAATGATTGAATTAGCTGGAATTGATAAAAAAATTATTTAAAAAAATCAAATTTGAAAAAAATTAAACTATTTACAATTAACTAACAAAAAAAAATTAAAATGAGCGAGTTATTAAAATCAGGAAAAGTAGGACTTACAGTCTTTAAAAATCTTGCTGAACAAAGAGAAGCAATTGTTGAAAATTGGTCTGCGTCAGGTTTAATTAAAGGTTTAGAAGGAGTTAGAAAATCTAACACTGCTCAACTTTTAGAAAACCAAGCGCAAGCAATGTTAAATGAGGTTACTCTTGATAGTTCTTCAGGTCGTTTTGACACTGTAGCCTTTCCTATCGTAAGACGTGTATTTTCACGTTTATTAGCTAATGAGATTGTATCTGTACAACCTTTAGCACTTCCATCTGGATTATTATTCTATATGGATGCAAGAGTATCTTTTAATGGAAATGATACACAATATAATGCAACCCCTCCAGGAATCACTAATGCTAATGGCTTGGATTCTAAGGTTGCACCACAAAACACAGCAAACGGACAAAATGGGCCGACTTTCGCAGACACAACTGCTTACGAAAGATTCTACAATAACCAAGGATTTGACCTTTCTTTCGGAACAGGTGAAACTGCTGTTGGAATTCCAAAAACTTTAACAGGTGATACATTTGTAAGCGGTATGCTTAATGATAGTTTTGATTTAACTGCATCATTTGATGTATCTAAACAACAATCTTCTGCTTCTGTTGCATTTTCTTCTACAACTGCAATTATGTATTCTGCAGGTTCTGAAAATATTACAGTAGTAGCAGCAGGTGGTAATGTATCATTCTTCAACCAAGTTCAAACTTGGGCATTAGACCAATTTGCAAACAATATTGCAAACATTGTTCTTGATGTTAGACCAGCAGGTATATATGCGGGAAATTTTGACCCAGCAATGCTTAATGATGGTGCAGGTAACTTCGGAGCTGCTGCAGTATTTACAATTACACCTACTTACCAAGTTTACAACAACCTTGAAGCTAAGTCAGAAATGGCTGAACTTACAATCAGATTTTCATCTGTAACTGTAAACACAGTAACTAGAAAATTAAGAGCACATTGGACTCCAGAGCTTGCTCAAGACCTTGAGGCTTACCATTCTATTGATGCTGAGGCTGAATTAACAGCTTTACTTTCTGAGCACGTAGCTGCTGAGATTGATAGAGAAATCATCATTGACCTTATTAATGGTGCGCCATTTAAAGCAAGATGGGATTATAATGGATTGGCTAACAATGCTAACTTCTTCGGAACACAAAAGGATTGGAACCAAACATTAATTACTAGAATTAACGAGCTTTCAGCTCAAATTCATAAAGCAACCTTAAGAGGTGGTGCTAAC
>Ga0114934_10001202_pt1 | contig 16794 bp, 18 predicted proteins | sample 4SBtaG_2_FD_99695 | JGI IMG/M metagenome (GOLD analysis project Ga0114934, IMG submission 99695) | Deep subsurface microbial communities from Kolumbo volcano to uncover new lineages of life (NeLLi) - 4SBTROV10_white metaG | ecosystem: Environmental > Aquatic > Marine > Volcanic ... | reverse complement strand
CATAACCCTTAAATCCATCTCTCCCATCTCCTACCATGGTCAGAGCATCGGCCCCCGGGAAGTTCATTCTCTTTGGGGAGCATGCAGTGGTCTATGGAAAGCCAGCCGTGGCCATTGCTGTGGACCGAAGGATTGAGGTGAGTATCCGCAGGTCTCAAAGCCTTTCTATCGATGGGAAACGCCGGAGCGGTGCTCGTTCCTACATAAAAAACGCTGTAGATCGCTTATGGGATAATGGACCTCTGGATATCAGAACGCGCAGCAACCTTCCAGCGGCCTCCGGGCTCGGTTCCTCTGCTGCTCTTACTGTTGCCACTGTTGCATCTCTCCTTCAGATGCAGGGGCGGTTTTCGAGGCCAGAAATTGCGCTCAATGCCTTTCTTACTGAATACGAGGTCCAGAACGGAGCAAGTCCCACGGATACCTCTACATCCACAAATGGGGGTGCTGTGATGGTTGGAGCGGAAGGGGACAGAGTGTTGTGGAGAATAGAAAAAGAGGACAAAAAATGGGCCGTCAGCAGCCTCGAAATCCCTTCCAGTCTGGATTTTGTGGTCGGCGTTACCGGTGTCAGGGCACCTACTTCAGGCATGGTTGCTAGGGTGAGAAGGTTCGTTGATAGCAGTGCAACTGGTATGCAGATTATTAACGAGATTGAGGCCGTAGCTCTTGAGGGTGTTAAGGCTCTGGAGGCAGGGGATAAGGAGAGACTCGGGGAGCTCATGGATGAGAATCAGAGCCATCTCTTCAGCCTTGGTGTGAGCCATTCAAAGCTGGAGAAGCTGATAAATGCTGCAAGGAAGCATTCGTACGGTGCCAAGCTGACCGGTGCAGGTGGTGGTGGGAGCATGGTGGCCCTGACCGATGAACCCAATGCAGTCATGCGAGATATTGAGCTTGCTGGCGGGAGGCCGATACATGTCAGGATTGACAGAGAGGGTGTGAGGATAGAGAATGACTGAGGTGATTGTATGCACTTTGAGGTCGTTATAAAAAATGCAGGAGAGGTCGTTACTTTAGAGGGACCAAAGAGGACAAGGCGTGGAGAGGAGATGTCTGATATTGCACTGAAGAAGGGTGTGGATATAGGCATAAAGGGAGGAATAATTGCGGCCGTGGAGTCGGACCTCGACGGAGACATAACCATCGATGCTGGTGGGGGAGTTGTTATGCCCGGCTTTGTTGACCCGCACACTCATCTTATTTATTCTGGCTCTCGGGAGAACGAACTTGCCATGAAGCTCCAGGGCCTATCGTATCTTGAGATTCTTGAGAGAGGGGGAGGTATTTTATCCACTGTCAGAAAAACGAGGGCAGCATCGAAGGAGCGGCTGATAGCTGAGGCAGAGCGGCGTATAAAAACGATGCTCGCTTTCGGAACCACGACAGCGGAGGCAAAGAGCGGTTATGGCCTTGACCTTGAAACAGAGATAAGGTCACTTGAGGTAATCTCCGAGCTGAACAGACTGGAGAAAATAGAGCTAATCCCGACATACCTTGGAGCCCACGCTGTTCCCCCGGAATTCAGCAGCCCTTCCAGATATATAGATTTCATCATTGATGAGGTTCTGCCTGCAGTGAAAAAAAGAGGGCTGGCCAGGTTTGTGGATATTTTCTGTGAGAGGAATGTCTTTGACATCGAGGATTCCCGCCGCTTCCTCACCGCTGCGAAAGAGATGGGTTTTGGCCTGAAGATACACGCTGATGAAATAGAGAATCTGGGTGGCGTGCAGGTTGCTGCTGAACTTGGGGCAATATCGGCTGAACATCTGGTAAAAACGACAGAGAGGGAGATGGAGATGATGGCCGAATCCGGGACAATCGCTGTCCTTCTCCCAGGCACGCCCTATTCTCTCATGGAGAGGGATTACGCAAACGCCAGAAGGATGATAGAAAAGGGAATGGCCGTCGCCATCGCCACTGACCTGAATCCGAATTGCTGGACGGAGTCCATGCAGTTTATCGCCTCTCTTTCCTCTTACATGATGAAAATGACACCGGAGGAGGTCATAACCGCAGGAACTATAAATGCGGCGTACGCTATTGGAGTCGGTGATGAGGTCGGAAGCATAGAGGTTGGAAAGAGGGCTGACATAATCGTTCTGGATGCAGAGAACTACAGATGCCTGCCGTATCACTTCGGTGTTAATCTGGTTAAGAAGGTGGTGAAAGGGGGAAGGCTTGTTGTAGAGAATCAGAGGTATTCTATCAGCCCACCATCAAACTAATATATCTTCACTGCATCCCATTCCCATGAGCGTTGAGATAACTGTTTACGGCGGGGCCAGAGAGATTGGTGGCAATCAGATTCATGTAATGGATGGGGAAACCTCGCTCTTTCTCGACTTTGGGTACCGTTTTTCTATAAGCAACCGCTACTTTTTTTCCGATTTCCTGAAGTTGCGGGACTCAAACGGGCTTGTCGATTACTTTGAGATGAATGCCATACCGCAGCTTCCGGAGATATATCGTACTGATTATCTGAGGCACGATGGCTACAGCGGAAAGCAGAGGCCGCCTGATGCTGTTCTTATCTCTCATGCACACATGGACCATACCGGTCAGCTGAACCTCCTGCACGAGAGGACACCGTTCTTTGCAAGTGCCGTTACTCTTGAGATAATGAGGCAGATGGAGATGGCGAGCAATAAGGTTCATCTTCTAAAGGATGGAGAGCGCTTCCGCTACTACTCCAATAAGAACGGCAACATATCCCGGATTGAAAGGAGCAAGGGAGAGCGTATGAAATGGGAGCACCCTGTTTCCAGTCGGATAAAGGAGGTTGGAGATATGGAGGTGGAGATGATAGGTGTGGACCACAGTATTCCCGGAGCATCCGCATATATCCTTCATACATCCACGGGAACAATCGCCTATACCGGCGACCTGCGGTTTCATGGGAAGCATCCAGAGTACACAGAAAACTTTGTTCAGAAAGCGGCGCACGAGGACATAGACCTCCTTATAACAGAAGGTACAAGGGTTGCCAGAAAGCAGGACCTCCAGAGAGAGGAGAGGATGAAAAAGGAAGGGCTTTACAGCAACACAACGCCCGACGATTTCAAAACGGAAGGGGATATAGAGGCAGGAGTTACCGGTTATATCTCGGGGATAAAGAATGGCATGGTCATTGTGAACTTTCCGGAAAGGGACATAGACCGCCTTATGAGTTTCTACCGGGCTGCAGTAGAGAGCGAGAGAATACTGGCCATAAGCCCTCAGCAGGCCATGATTATGAACGGCCTCTATGAAAAAGAACTGCTTGAAAGGGGAACGGACATCGCCAATCCTCTGAAGGATGAGCATATCAGAATCTTTGTACGCAGGGCCGGCTATGGTGAGATATGCGAGCGTTATGGAGATGCGGCGGACACATGGCAGATGGACTACTCCAATGTTGGTTTTCGGGACTTTATAATTGACAACATGGATAGAATTGTCTGCTGGAGAGACATCCGGGCCGAACCCGAAAAGTATGTTCTTTCCCTCAACAACTACTACATCACCGAGGTGATAGACCTGAAACCACCGGAAGGCTCCCTCTACATAAAATCCTCAACCGAGCCGTTTGATATGGAGATGGAACTGGACTGGGAAAAGATGAGATCATGGCTGGACAGGTTTGGACTGCTTAAAGGGATGAAAACGGCCCATGTGAGTGGTCATGCGTCTAGGGATGAGATAAAGGATATGGTGGAGGTCATAGAGCCGAAAATGGTTATGCCAGTCCACACGACAGAGGAGGGTGTGCAAACATTCAAGAACTGGTTCGATAATGTGGTTGATATGTCCTACGGCAGTATGTACAGACTGGGGTGATCGCATGGATAGGAAGACGATAGATATGTGGAGTGAGAGAGCTGAGAATCATAGTGAAGAAAAGAAAGACGAGCAGATGAGGGGAGGAGAGCACAAGGGGATATACATAACGGATGTCCGACCAGGGATAGTAATCAATGGCCAGTTCTCGGTGAAGATAAAGAAACCTGTGATTGAGTACAGGAACGGCTACCGCTTCGAGCTGAGAGTCTCCGACCGGACCGGGTTCATAGACATAAAGTACTGGGGCGGTAAGAATAAGGAGAGGGTTGAAGGCATATATTCCTCCTTCTCGGTTGGGGATATTGTTTATGTACATGGCATTGCAAAGGAGTGGAATGGCAATCTGGAGATAGATGTGAATGAACGGGAGGGTCAGACCATAAAGCCTGTCCCTGCTGGAGAGTATGATATCTCTGATTTTATAGAATCTATTGACGATAAAGAAGGATTACTTCAAGAATTGAGAGATATAGCAGATACCGTTACGGACAGAAATCTGAGTTTGTTGCTGGATTCCTTCCTTTCCAATAACGATTTCATAGCCGAATTCATCGATGCACCAGCATCGGTAACGCACCACTCCAATCTCTCTGGGGGCCTCCTTCATCATACGCTCAAAGTGGTAAAGATTGCTGACTCTCTCTGCGCACAATTTCCGGAACTGGATCGGGATCTGGTCATAACGGGCGCTATCCTGCACGATATCGGCAAGGTAAAGGAGATGAAAATAGGCACCAACATAAATCCGACCGAGGACGGAACCCTTCTTGGTCACATATACATCGGAGCCAGCATGGTGGAGAAATGGATAGAGGCCATTCCTGAGTTTCCAGATATCCTGAAGAGAAAGGTAATTCATATAATCCTGAGCCATCATGGAAGGCTGGAATACGGCTCTCCAAAGGTTCCTATGTTTCCAGAGGCGGAAGCGGTACATCTGGCAGATATGAGCGAGGCCCTTCTTGAGGAGATGATAAAGGCCAGAAGAGATGCCAATACAGAGGACCCGTTCATCTATCTCAGAGGGTTTGGAATGGATGGAATCAATCTCTATCTAAGATAATTTAAGATATGCCCTCAATCGTGAGTATTTGAGGTCTCGGAAAGAGCGGTTTCTACTGCAAGATTCCGCATATATCTGTTGTCCTTTGTGGAGAAATAGAGGAATAGAGCGGCCAGAACGATTCCAATAGGAGCAAGTATGATGTCTGAAGCCCCGCCCTCCAGATAATGAATAGCAGCCAGAACCACGATTCCTGCAGCCATGATGTAAGCGAGCAGGCCGTTTATGCCCCTCTTTATGTAGACAGGATATGCCTCTTTTCCACATCTGGGGCACTTCTGGGTGCCGAGCATCGGTGCGGGGAAGGCCTCATGGCAGTTATCACAGTAGACATACTTCATGGAGCATCATCTCTATGTAGGATATAAGGTTGAGGGTTCAGCGTTCTTATTATCCTCTCCGCCCATTCCAGTTTCTTTTTCTTTGTTTTCATATTCCTTCCATCCTTTAAAACCGGCTCCTTCAGGTTAAATCCTGTCAGAGCAATCTCTCTGGCTCCGAAGTGTGCTGCAATGGCGGCCGCTCTGTCTCCATCTGTAAATCCTCCAAAGTTGTGCATTTTTCCAAACGGAATGGTCTGGGTCGTTCCCATGACTCTCCCTTCAATATTGGGTAGATATTTCTCCAGTGCGGGTATGTTGTCTCCATGAGCGTGTATTATCATAATAGCACCGTTTCTGCCCGCATCAAACTCCATTTCAAGGGCATCAGCAGGGGCATCAAGGTCGGTAACGATGATATCTGTTCTCAACCCCATATATTTCGCATTCTTTATACCGCCATCGGCCGATATGATGGTATCAAATTCGGAATCCTTTATTTCTGTCTTTAAAATCGCTGCAGGTCCAATAATAAGAATTCGTCGCCCTTTAATCCGTCTTTCTATCTCTTCAGGCTCGGTAGTTCTGCGTCTTTCCAGCAGCCGGTTCAGCACTGATGCACCCCTTCTGTCCATCTCCTCACTGTAGCCGAAATCCTGAATAATCCTGTGATATAGGGGCATCCATTCGTTTATCTTCATCAAGACACCTGTTCATTCTCCTCTTTTTCCGCCGGGAAGTGGGTTGAACTCATTATTGCGCCGAATATGGCGATCAGAATTCCACTGCTGAGCTCCAGGACGATTATGAATGGGTTGATATTATTAGGTTTTCCGAAGTACTCCACAGCGTCCAGTGCACCCTGCACAAGGAATCCAAGGGCGAATACGGATATTATCATCACAACAAGCTCTATCTTCGTCTGTGCCTGATGGATATACTCGTTTATTGCCTTCCCTATCTCAAAGAACAGAACAGCAAATACCCATGGCCATGTTATAGTAGCTATAAGCGTCAAGATTGCTTCGGAAACCGACTCTTTCTCTGCATAAAGTGAGTCTATGCCCAGAATCACGCCCAGTGCGAGAAATATAAACGAGAGGACGGCGAAGGGGATGAAAACACTCCCTTTTTTTATCGCTTTTCCTGTCTTTGCAAGAAGGTTTTTCGTGTGCTCCACCACCTGATAGGCCCAGCCGATGAGATATATCCCAACACTCAGGCTTATAAGTCCTGGTGCTGTGGATGAGAGGTTATCTATTGTGGTGAGCCCGATCATGATTTTGTAGAGCTTTGGTGAGATATCCACAAGCCCATACATTATCAGTATAAGGGCAACCGGGGCTATTATCTTCGCCCTCAGTTTAACATCCTTGAGCGCTCTGGTTATCAGATAATAGGTCCCCTCAATGCTCTGATTCTGCTGCACATAGACCTTTCTTACCGAATCTATCTTCACGCGGGATGCAATCATCGGATATATGTACTCGTCCTCTGCCCCATCACTTATAAGAACAACAGAGTCTGGCTTTACCCTTTCCAGAACGATTTCCAGCTGGGTGTTGAGGACCTGGTCTGATTTGAATCCTACCTCTGGATCGCCGGTTATGAGAGCCACCTCTGCATCAATACCCCTCTTCAGCAGGTCGTCAAGGTATTTTATGGCTGCAAACATGGAGTTCATATCCGCGTCTTCCGGGTCTTTAAGAGCAAATTGTGTTGCAGCGTCCAGCATCTCTGCTCTTCCTATTACTGGCCCTTCGATTCCGACCTTACGCCCGAGGTCATCATCCCTGTCTACCGCAAGCACCAGAGTTTTCATTACATTTGCTATATATGGCGTGGCAGTATTTGTAATTTCCGCCTGTCCCGGTTTTTGCTCTAGGGGGATTATTCTCGAGGAATCAGAAAGGCCAGGCCCAAAGCCAGCTCAGTGTGCCATTAGAGTAACAACCCCCGCGGCATCTTTTTCTGGAAGACTATCTCCTTTACCCGCTGGTAAATCAAAACTATCCTTGCCTACAATTTCTAGAGATGACCATGCTTTTTGCTCACCAATATAATGCTGCAAATAGCCTGCTTTGAGGGGCTTGAGATTTTCGTCGAGGATTATCTCTATCATTTTGCAATCTCCTTCATGTTTATGAGACCAACTGACAGCTCCCTTATACACATGTCAATACAGGATTACTATTTGATTGTTTACTGAAGTGAATCGTTTCATCCTCCGATACCTCCTCCCCTTTCGATAGCAAAAAGGACGAGCAGCGGTAAACTTAATAACGCAAAACCTAAAATACATAGTATATACAGTAACATACGCTGTTTTTTAGAATAGCCTGTTTTGTGCATCAAAATATGTCCAGTGAGGAATATTAAAAGGGAAAGTGTGAAAGGAGTGAGAAGCAAAAAAAAGATAATGCATGGTGTTTTACTTGCCCACGTCATGCCACATAGCCAAGTCAAGATACATATAAAACCACAAATAATATATAAAAGTATGGCGGTGGCTGCAAATAAATGAATACTATATAACTTTTTATTGTTCATACTTTCTCACCCCAGTAGATTGGTTCTATCCGGATAGATGCTATTTGATTGTTTACGGAAGTGAATGCTTTCATCTGCAACCCCCCAAACATGTTATGAGAGCAAAAAAGAAGAAGAACAGGACACTTAACAACACAAAACCTAAAATACAGAGTATATAGAGTAACACACGCTGTTTTTTAGAATAGTCTGTTTTGTGCATCAAAATATGTTCAGTGAGCAATATTAAAAGGGAAACTATGGAAGGGCCAGTAAAGAAAAAAATAAGGGCTGCTTGTTCACTTTCCCACTCCAACATACCTATCAAAATATAGATAGTGTATAAAAGGAGGGAGGTAGCTGCCAATAAGTGAACAGTATATAATTTTTTATTGTTCATAGGTTCTCACTCCTCTTCAATCGGATTCCCCTTAATCTGCTGATGGTATTTTTTCTCATGTTCTCCTACAGATGTATATCGTGAGAGAGGTATTTATAAGTTTTCATGAGAGAGGCGAATGAGTAGGGGGATTATTCTCGACAAATCAGTCCTCGCAATACCTAAATACTCTCTATCTATCCCCTCTTCATGGCAAAAATTCGTTCGTTCATTGCAGTTGAGGTGCCTTTTTTTTCCTCCATCGGGTCGGCTATTGAGGCCCTGAAGAGTACAAGGCTGGTGGCAAAGTTTGTTGAACCGCAAAACATGCACCTAACCCTTCGATTTCTGGGGGATATCGATGAAACGGATGTACCAGCAATCATGGACGGGATGAAACAGGCCGCATCGGATATTTCTCCGTTTGAAATGGAACTTTCTGGTATGGGATTCTTTCCTGGAGGAAAGAGGATAAATGTTATATGGCTTGGTTTTGAGGGGGCCGAACCGTTAAAGGATTTTGTCTCCCGCTTATCATCTGAGTTTGAAAAAAGTAATATACGGCCAGAGGGGATGGACAGCAGAGAATTCACTCCTCACCTGACCATTGCACGGGTTAAGTATCCCGGTGATAAAAGGCGGGTCATTGAGGTCATCAATTCCTATTCCAGTACCACCTTCGGAATTCTATCTGTTGATAAGATACTGCTGAAAAAGAGCGTTCTTCAGAGGAGTGGGCCGATCTATTCCACGCTTGGTTCTGTTCTGCTCCGCTGATTCTCTGGCTTATCGTCCAGCTTTCTGAAGAATGTGTAGTATGTAACAATCGCAGCGGTATAGAATGCGGCACAGATATAGAACGGCAGGTCAAGAGACATCTCCATTATATATCCTCCGAGGAAGGAGCCGATGGAATGTGTGCCGATCCAGCTCACTGTTATGACGCTGCTGGTAAGCCCACGGTTCTCTGGTGAAACCCTGCTCATAGCAAACGAGTTGGAAACCGGGCCAGTCATGTTCATAAAAATTGTTCTCACCACAGAGAGTCCTACAAAGAGTTCAAGACCGATTACCGGAATAACAGCAGAAAGAGGCATCAGGACGAGGGCCACTGTTGCCAGCATCTCTGCCCTGACAATAAGATGAACGCTCCCGATTCTCTCTGCGATCATCGGAAGGACGAGAATGGCTGCTGCCATGATAATCTGCGTGAATGCAAAGATAATACCGATCTCTGTTGGAACGAGGTCGAATCTCAGCTTAAACTGCAGTTGCAGGAACGGAATGAATGCCCCTGCCCCCATGCCCATGAAAATGGAGGGTATTGCGAATTTTATGATGGTTTTTGCATCTTTTGATCTCCTGAAGAGAAGGGATATTCGTGCTTTTTCCCCTCCTTTTTTCCCCTGCTTTTTTGCCCCCTCTTTTTTTATGAGTAATACCGTTATCAGCTCAAGCACAAAGAAGAATACGCCGATGCCGATGGCCAGTCTGTATCCGAAGAGCCCGTCGGGCGTTATGTTTTTTGCAAGGTCCGGCAGCGAGCCTGCCACCAGCATGGCCGTTGAGAACCCTATCATGGAGGTAAAGCTCTGAATACTGAAGAAGTACTTTCTTCTGGCCTCGTCGGTGTTGCCCGCAAGTCTGGCGAGATATGCCGGAGAAAAGAATGCGTTTCCCACACCGGCCACCGCCGCTGCTCCAAGGTATATGGTTTTATCGGGCGATGTGAGGTAGATGGAGTTCCCGATGATTGTAAGAATGGCTCCAATCATGAGGAGAATCCGTGTGTCGTATCTTCTGGAGAGAATTCCTGATGGAAGAAGAAGCAGGGCCATGCTCGCCTCGTTTATCAGCATGAGTGTTCCGAAGAATACCGGTGAAAAGCCGATTGCATCCGTGTAAAGGACAAGAACAAACGATATGAATGCACCGCCAAGCCCACCAAAAAGCCCCATGAGTATCAGGAGTTTCCCCTGTCCACCGAAGCCCCGGTAATTGGAGAGAAACATCCATAGTGCATACCTGCGGCTGCTAATATCTGGCATTCCTCGCTCTGAGGTGGACGATATGGCAGGATTTAATCTCATTGCACACTTGCACCAATCTGCAGTTGTATTAATCCTTTTCGTCTATCCGCCTATGGATACGAAAAACTGTTAATACCCCTCACTGTTCCCCATTCGTGATACTATCGGATTTCGACTACGACCTGCCAAAGGAATACATTGCCCAGAAACCCGCTGAACCAAGGGATTCATCGAAGCTTATGGTTGTATGGTCGGACCGCACAGAGCACCGTATATTCCGCGATATAGTGGATTATGTGAGCGAAGGGGATGTCTTTGTTATAAACAACACGCGGGTCTTTCCGGCACGGTTGCACGGCAGAAAAACCACTGGAGGAAAAATAGATGTTCTTCTGCTTCGGAGATTGAAAGGCTCGGAATGGGAGGCACTTCTTGGTGGTAAGAGATTAAGGCCAGGACCGATAACGATTGAGGGCAGGCCTGCAGATATTCTGGAGCATCTGAACGAGGGCAGGTACATTATCAGGATTGATGAAGATGTTCTTGAGAGCGGCGAGATGCCGATTCCTCCATATATTTCCACGATGCCAGATGACCCTGAAAGGTATAACACGGTCTTTGCAGAAAAAACGGGCTCCGTTGCGGCCCCCACTGCTGGACTGCACTTCACCCCCCCTCTTATGAAGTCCCTTGAAGATAGAGGCGTAAGGTTTGCGAGGATAACCCTGCATGTGGGTATTGGAACATTCATGCCCGTGAGGACCGAAAAGATAGAGGAACATCGAATGGAAAGAGAGTACTATACGATAACGGAGGAGGCCGCAGAGATTATAAACAGTGCTGAGCGGCTTTTTGTTGTTGGAACCACAGCCACGAGGGCGATAGAATCCGCCCCTCACGCAGAGGGAAGAATCCTGCCATCAGAGGGCTGGGCAGATATATTCATATACCCCGGTTACAATTTTAAGAACCGCATAAACGGGCTTATAACCAACTTTCACCTGCCAAGGTCCACGCTACTGATGCTGGTAAGTGCGTTTGCTGGCCGTAACAGGATTCTTGAGGCCTACCGCGAAGCAATGAAGAGAAACTACAGGTTTTACAGTTTTGGAGATGCAATGTTGCTCTGGAACCCCAGAGAGGTGGAGAAATGAACAGTTCTTTCGAGCTTGTGCATAAGGACAGGGAGACCGGAGCAAGGGCAGGCATACTGAAGGTTGCCCGTGGCGAGGTGGAAACGCCGTTTTTTATGCCAGTAGCAACAAGAGGCACGGTCAAAACGCTTGCTCCTGAGGAGATTCCGGGGCGGGTGCTGATAGCAAATTCATTCCATCTTTCGATGAAGCCGGGTCTTGATGTGATACAGGCTTACGGTGGTCTGCACGAGTTCATGCGCTGGGATGGGCTCATATTCACAGACAGCGGCGGATTTCAGATAATCCGTGAGGGCTTTTTTTCTAAGGTAGGGGATGAGGGGCTGTATTACATATCTCCCACGACAGGTGAAAGGAGGATTCTGACCCCAGAAGAGGTCATGGACATCCAGGAAGCCATAGGTTCCGATATTGCAATGGTGCTTGACGACTGCCCACCATACCCTTCAGATAGGAAGAGAATCGAGCAGGCTGTCAACAGAACAGCTGAATGGGCAAAGCGGGCGATTGAACATCACCGGGCAGGAAAGGGAAAAAAGGCCGTTTTCGGGATTGTTCAGGGTGGTCTTGATGAGGAATTACGCAGAAAATCCGTGGAGTCGCTGGTGAATCTCGATTTTGACGGATTCGCAATAGGAGGCCTTTCCATCGGAGAAAGCAGAGAGGAGATGAAGAGAGCGGTCAGATTCACTGCCCCGCTTCTGCCGGAGGACAGGCCGAGATACCTCATGGGGGTCGGCTCCCCTCTGGAGATTCTGGATTCCATAAATGCTGGCATAGATGCCTTTGACAGCGTGTTTCCGACCAGAAATGGACGGCATGGAACGGTATATACCCGGCACGGCAGTTACAGCATAATGCGCTCATCGAACCTGAAGGAAACAGGACCGCTGGAAGAGGGATGCCAGTGTTATGCCTGCAGGAATTTCTCAAGGCCCTATATCTCCCACCTGATGAGGCAGAAGGAGATGCTTGGCCTTCGGCTCATGAGTATACACAACCTGTGGTTTACGCAGCAGCTCATAAAAGATGCGAGAAAGGCCATAATGGAGGACAGATTTCGGGAGTTTATGAAGGAGTTCAGGGAGATGTATCTGCGTGGGGAGTGAGGGATATGGAGGAATGATCTATGATTTCCCTATTCAGTTGATTCCTTAATTATCCCTGGCCGGTCTTCTACTCTACAGCAGATTCCTTTCGAAAGCAATTTATGCGATAACGCCTTCCCCCTGTCATGGAGTCTCTGACCGTTCAGGAACTCGTCATGGCCCTGAAGCATACCGATGCCTACTCGTCTATAAGCGATAAGGAGCTTATGGACCTTGCCTGCTATATCATGGGTTTTTTCGGCTTCAGGGACCAGATAATAGACAATATTCTCTCGCCTCATGACCGTGAGATATTCTTTTCACTGGAGGAAGAGGGGCTTCTTACAAGCGTTCAGGAGAATTCGTCCATACCCTCTGGAAAGGCCTGGAGAATCCATTACTGGAGGCTGAAGACCAGAAAGATACGGGAACTGGCAAACATGGGTGGGGAGCAAGAGGAGGAGAAAAACATATACGATTCCATTCCGGATGAGGCATGGACCAGAAATTCATAGAAAGTTTTTTTAATCAGTCGAACATGCCATTTCATGGTCTTAACAGGAGATATAGTGCTCTTTTTCACAGCCTTTTCCCTCATAATTCTCGCTGAAACAGGGGATAAAACACAGTTCTCTGTTATAACACTCGCTATGCACTATCCTCCAATCCCGGTTATAGTCGGCTCTATCCTGGCCTTTGCTATCGTGAACGGTATCGCAGTCGTTGCAGGCGTTTTTATCCTTATGGTCCTCCCTGTTTTCTGGGTAAAAATTGGGGCCGCTGTTCTCTTTCTTCTCTTTGGAGGTTATACTCTCTACGACCTTAAAAGGCATGAAGAGGAAGAAAAAGAGAGGGGGGTTGAAAGCGACCAAAAAAACGGGTTTATCTCCTCCTTTTCTCTCATTTTTCTCATGGAATTTGGCGATAAAACGCAGATTGCCACCGCAAGCTTTGTGGCCGGCTATGGCCATCCTGTTCTGATATTCAGTGCAGTCCTTCTTGGTCTCTCTCTTCTCACGGTGCTTGAGGTCAAACTCGGTGCGATTCTGTCAAAAAAAGTAGAACCTGAAAGAATGAAAGTAATCGCCACAGCAATCTTTATCCTGTTTGGAATTATAACACTCATTGAGGCGCTTTTTACAGGCCCCTAAAGACCTCCAGAACCTCTCCCGCTTCCAGAGATGTCTTGAATCCCAGTGGTGAAAAGTGAGTTCTCACAGCATCAGGAATTGCTTCAAGAATTCTGCTTCTTGCGGGTGGTGAGCGCTTTAAAATGGACGATATTATGTCCGTATCATAGAAAAATAATGGGGAATCGCTCTCATCTCTGAGCATATTCAGGAGTTCCAGAGATTCCGCTGATATTCGGTCGTTTTTGGCCTGCAACACCCTTTCGATATATTCTCTTTCACCCATTGCTTCTGCCCAGATTGGCCCATACACCTTTTTCTTCCGAGAAAACGCCTGCTCAGATGAGGGATATACCTGCCACTTTACCTCTCTTTCGTCGTATGTGAAGTACTTCAGTCGTTCAATCGCTCGATTTGCCCGCTTCGCTCCTCTTTTTGCCCTTAAAAAAATTCGGAAGTAGTGGTCGCTGTAGTACGAAAGTAGGGGAGTGAATGCAATATCGTGCATCGCTCCCATCCTTATAATAAATCCAGTCAGTATTCGAAGCCCTGATTCGTGCCCGAAATAGCTGTGTATCGGCTCGGCCAGATATCGTCTTCTGCAAACAGTCGGATATGTTCCAGCAAGGGGGGCAGTGTCTGTTGCAGTTACTGCCAGTATTCCTCCGTTTTTAAGGCCTGCAATGGCGGAATCAATGAACGGAACCGGACTGCCGAACGGATCAATGTCTATGAAATCAAAGCTGAGTTCCCTCATGAGGATATTCGCATCTCTGTGGTGTATATGAACCTCCGCCCGGTTCAGCTCTGCATTTCTGCGGATATTCTCCACACCTTTTTCTGTAATCTCCGAGATGTGTATCTCCTTGTTACCCGATTCTTTTGCGTACCTCAGTCCCCTTATGCCTGTTGCACCCATTGCGTCCAGAACCCGTATATTGTCGGGCAGGGTTTTCAGAAACATAACGGAGATATCCCTGTTCAATCGCATGGAGCTGTTGTAAAACGCCTCCTTTCCCTTTCGGCCTGGCCCTGCACCCTCGTGGGTCGAAGTTGTTCTGTATATTTTCACTCCGCCCTCATAGATTAAATCCAGGTTTTCATTCAAACGACCTCACCGTGCATAATCCTCACAATCTTGTATGGGAGAAGGTTCTTGTTTATTGGAGTGACCTCAAGCATCCTTATATCGTCCCGGCGTCGTATGTCCTGAAGCAGCGGATTCCGTGACTTCTTGTGAATGGTCATGATCATAGCAATATCTGTGTCAAGAGCTTCCCTTACCGCATCATTGAATTTTTCGCTTTGCATCTCCATCTTCCCTATCTCGTCGATAATGATCAGATCAACCTCATCTTCAATCGCCTTGTTTATGGCAGCAACCCCAACGGAATCCAGGGCCTCCAGGTCGACCTCATACTTGTCCACCATAACTCCTGTATCAAAGTCCACATGGGCGAATATCTTCTTTTCACCGGTCATCCAGTTAATGACATTGAAACCCACCCTGCGGTGCCCTTCTGTTATCGGTTCGGTTATCATACCGCCGATGGTCAGTTCATCATCCCGGAGCATCTCTACCACTCTCAGAAGGACCTGCGTCTTACCTGAACCGGGGAGGCCGGCTATTCCAACACGGATGTTTTCCATACTATCTGTCATACCTGATAGCTTCATTGTTTATATACGCTACGCTTCCTGTTATCAATTTTTAAAGTGGGGAGCAATTGAAATAAAAATCGCATATGCGGATGTTATGATAAATGCTGTCCAGAGTATTGGTGGGATATCTGTTCCGAGGAGACAGAGTATAAAATATGATGCCGAGAAAAGCAGTATGAAAAAGGCGATAATGGAGTCCCTTCTGTTAACCTTTGGGATGGTTATAGGGATGGCCATGGATATGGAGAGCAGGATGGCAAGAACCTCTACGAATGGCTGTGGCAGAAGAAAGATCGACTCAACGATAATGATTGCAGCGAGAGGTGTGGGCTGCCCAAGAAAGAATTTGTCTGGGCCATGCGCAACAAAGACTCCGAGATGATAGATGCCAGAGGAAAGGATTGCAAAGACAGCGATTACCGTCGCTGCATTTTTCAGGTCTTCAAAAGCTGCCCCTCGCGATGGGTCATAGTACATGGAGTAGAGGAATATTGCGGGAAAGATGACAAATGAGATGGAATCTGCAAGAGAATCCAGCTTATCTCCGGCCTTATGAGTGCTTCCGAATCTTCTGTACGAGAGTCCGTCGAGCCCATCAAAGATTACTGAGGAAAAGATGAACAGTGCAGCGAGGTGATACTTCCCATCAAGAACATATGTAATTCCAAGGAAGCCTGAGAGTGCATTCAGGAGGGTAAAGGTGTCGGCCGTGGTCAGCTTAATCATATTCACAACCCTTTTTACCATGCCTGTACCTCCGTTAACTCTCCATTCTGGCAGCGAGAGGGCTTTCACCTGCCTTTACCCTGTCTCCTTCCTTCACGAGAGGCCGAAATCCACTGAAGTATATATCAACCCGCGAACCAAAGCGTATAAGCCCGATTCTCTCCCCTTTTTCTACCTTATCTCCTTTTCTAAGGTAGGGCACAATCCGCCTTGCGACAGCTCCGGCAACCTGAACCAGCTTTATCTCCCCATCTGCGGTTCTGATGCTGTAGATTACCCTCTCATTTCTCTCCGATTCCTTGCTGAAGGCAGGGATATGGGAGCCGGGAATATGCTGCATCTCCGAAATGAGGCCATCAACGGGCGAGCGGTTGACATGGACATTGTGGAGATTCATGAATATGGCAATCTGCCACCCATCATCAGTCTTTCGCACGAATTGAACGACCCCGTCTGCAGGGGAGCAGAGCCCTTCACTGCATACCTGTCTCTCAGGGTCCCGGAAGAAGAAGAGAAAGGAAAGGATCATTCCGATGGAGAGGAGATATAAAACGAGCAGGAAGGCCCGGGATTCTCGGCAGTAATCCATATATTCACAGGCGATGGCGAAGGAAAGAAGCGATGCTGGTAAGAGCAGCAGTTTTACGGGCATGCCCTCTGCGAGTTTCATCGATGGGGGAGGCCTTTAAATAGATAAAAATATTCTTTCAAGCGGGAAATCACATGTGAAGGAAAGTCTTATATAGTAGGGGCGTATTGGTTAGTTGTGCACAGGATGTATGCAAAATGCATACACGAAATACACACCGAAACTCCCATATCAGACTGAACCCCTCCCTAATTTTGCCCCAACTCCGAGGGGGCTTTGCCCCCTCACCATATCCTTTCTTG
>Ga0114934_10001200_pt1 | contig 16802 bp, 14 predicted proteins | sample 4SBtaG_2_FD_99695 | JGI IMG/M metagenome (GOLD analysis project Ga0114934, IMG submission 99695) | Deep subsurface microbial communities from Kolumbo volcano to uncover new lineages of life (NeLLi) - 4SBTROV10_white metaG | ecosystem: Environmental > Aquatic > Marine > Volcanic ... | reverse complement strand
GGAAATGGTCAGTTGCATCTTGCTGGTGAAACTTATAGTATTGGTGGACAATGGGGCGATTTTTATCCAGGACCTGTAAGCAATGCTTCTGTTTATGCCACTTCACACTTTGATTGGAATTATGTATGGAAAGTCACAAAAGTGGAGATCGATGAATTTGTTGATTGGTACGACTGTGGGCAAACCCCAGGTTGCATCCAAAATCCTAATTATATTATTCCTAGTGTTATTACTAACTGGCCTGGAAATGGAGCGCCTTGGAGTGGTCAGAACCAATATATTGCTCCTTTTTTTGATGTCGACCAAAATGGAATTTATGACCCTAATAATGGTGATCATCCTTGTATTAAAGGAGACATGGCTGTATTTACTGTTTTTAATGACGATTTTAATCATTTAAGTTCAGGCGGTGATTCTTTGAGAATGGAAATAAGGGCTTTGCATTATGCTTATAACAGTACGGATTCTGCTTTAGCCAACACTATTTTTTCTGAATATACACTGGTGAATTTTTCCAATGAAACCTATACCGACATGAATATTGGCATATGGTTGGATATGGATATTGGGTGTACAGAGGATGATTATACTGGATGTGATGTTGAAAGGAGCCTAGCTTATACCAACAATGCTGATTCTGTTGATAATCAAGGCTCAGTAGGTATTCCTTGTTTTGCCAATAGACCTCCTGCACAAGGTGTTGTTGTGTTAAGAGGGCCTAAGCAAGATAGTGACAATATGGATAACCCAATAGGAATTGGACCCAATGAATCGATTAACGGTTGTGGTTATGGAGATGGAATCATAGATAATGAAAGAATTGGCATGTCGGGATTCATGAGTTTTGACAGGACATTGAATGCTTTAATTTTTGGAGATCCTTCATCTGCTATTGATTATCATAATTATATGAACAGTATTTGGAGAGATGGCTCCCATTTGGTTTATGGTGGTTTTGGGCATGCTAGTTCTACTGGGGCTACTACCATTCAGGCAAATTATATGTTCCCTGATTCTTCCGATAATAATTATTTTTTTGGCACTAATGGTGTTGATCCTGGGTTTGATTGGTCTGAATATGATGTTACAGGAACAGGGTTGGCTAATCCGACAGGTGATAGAAGATTAGTGATGTCTATGGGGCCATTTACAATGGAACCACTTTCTGTACAAGAGTTCACGGTAGCTCATATAACAGCTAGAAATTATGTAGATAACACACCACCTTCTAGTGTTCCATTATTAAAATCTTATACAGATGATATCATTAACTTTTATGCATGCGATTCTGTAAGGGCATGTACAAGCCAGCTGCTTGCGGTTAATGAAAACACTATTCAAAATGAAATAAATGTAGCTGTATATCCAAATCCCACTAAAGACATAGTAAATATAAATGCAGATTTTAAGATAGAATCTTTAGAGCTTTATTCAATAGCAGGTCAGAAATTAATGGTTACACAAGCTGCTAGCACAATTAGCTTGTCCGATTTCCCTAAAGGGTTCTATTTATTGAAAGTGCTTTTTGAAAATGGAAAAAGTAATACAGTTAGGGTTGTAAAGAAATAAATTATTCTTCACCTTGTTTTAGTGGATCTGTGGAATCATTATTATTTCTTTTATCTGAAATTAAATGAAGGTCTCTTTGAGGGAATGGAATTTTAATACCACTTTCTCTAAAATGCTGATCAATATTAAATCTAATATCACTTTTAATATTAAGGATCTCCCAGTTTCTTTTCACCCAAAAATAGACTTTGAATTGTAAGGCATAGTCACCAAAATCATCGAACATTACAACAATATTCCTTTTTTTTTCCACTAAAGGGTGCTTTATAACACTTGTATATAATAACTCTTTAACTAATTGAGTATTACTTCCATATGCTACGCCTACTTTAATATGGAAACGAGTGGCTTTGTCACTAATAGTAAGGTTAATTACATTTTCAGTGGTAAGCTTGGAATTAGGTACAATTATGAATTTTCCGTCTAAGGTTTTTACTTGTGAGGTTCTGATATAAATATTCTGAACCTTGCAAATACCTTCAATAGGTAACTCAACAATATCCCCCACTTTTACACTTCCATCAAAAAGAAGAATAATACCAGAAAAAACATCACCTAATACGGATTGAAGACCTAGTCCAACTCCTACAAATAAAGCGGCAGAACCGGCAATTAAAAAGGTGATGTTAAACCCAAGTCCTTGGATAGCAATGATAATAGCAATGGTGAAAACAAAATACTTTGTTAGCTGTGTAAAAGTGTACCTTCTTCCTTCATCTATCCAGTTTTTTGATCTAGAAGATTTGTGTATGACAATCTTAAGAGCGCTTACAATAAGCTTTGTGACAATGAAAACTGTAAGTAAAAAAATGATACTTCCTATAGTGAAGCTAAACCTGCCTTCATTGCCATCAAATCCAAATAATTCAATATCTAAAATATTAGAGAAAGAAAAATCTGGATTATTAAAGGTTAGGACCTTAAATCCAATGATACAGAATAAAATAAAATGAAGCTGCTTGATAAAAGACTTTAGTTTTTTTTCTTTTCCTAATAAATGCCAGTCTCTAGTACTATTAAAATTTTCAAGGTTTTTGCTGATCCATCTTCTAGTAAAATACCATAAGCAAATAACACTTACAATCAATATTAAATTCAATAATGTGAAGTCGTAATTTTTATATGTAAATAGGTTGATCATTTTGTAATAATTATTCCAAGATCTTTTGCAAAGATATTACGGACATCAGTAAGTTGTTTAATATCTTTAAGAATATTTAATGTTTCATCTTCTTTTACCTCTGATTTAAGCAGTTGCTGTTTCTCGTAAATTAAGTTTTCTGTTACCCTAAGCTTAAAAATAGAAACGGACTCCATAACTGCTCTTTTTAATCTTTTAGGCTCTGTTTTTGTAAAGATATTATGTTTGGTTGCCCAATTTTCACTCAGGACATTCCTGCTAGTTGTTAAGTCAACTACTAAAGAATTAAGGCTTTGATCTTCATTTTGAAGAAATTGTTGATCGTTGATTACTAGTCCATTTTCTAGACCATCTAAAAACTCATTGAATATTTTTTGATAGCTTTCATTTTTATAGGAAAGGTTGTCAGTTACCATTTCTTCAATAACAAATTGAGCAAGAGGATATTTTTCTTCAATGATTTCACCTTCTTCATTTTCAATTTCTAATGGAATTCCTAAAGATCCATACATGAGCATAAGTCGAATTATGTCTTTTTCTTGGTGTTCAAGCTCATTAAAATCTTTTTTTCCTACCTGATCACTTATAGTAATTAGCTCCTGTTTTTGTTCAGGCAAATAGCCAGTATGCTCTTTTTTAAATTGATTCCGTAGTATTTTATTGAGTTCATTGATCAATGCTTTTTCATTGATGTCAAAACGCTGACTTGTTTCCTGAATGTAAATGTTTCTAATGATCTGATCTGGAATAACAGCGATAGAATGGACTATTGATCTAATAGTATCAGCCCTTTTTATTGGATCATTCTTTGTTTCTGAAAGTAATACCTCAGCTTTGAATTGTATGAAATCCTTTTTATTATCCTCTAAATATTTAAGCAATTCTGAATTACTTACTTTATTAGAGTAGCTGTCTGGATCTTCACCATCAGGAAATAAAACTACATGAACATTAAGTCCTTCCTTAAGTATTAGGTCAATCCCTCTAAATGATGCTTTAATTCCAGCAGCATCACCATCGTATAGGATCGTTACATTTTTTGAGAAACGTTTAATAAGTCTAATTTGTCCTTCAGTAAGAGCTGTTCCACTTGAAGAAACTACATTTTCAATACCTGACTGGTGTAATGAAATTACATCTGTATAACCTTCTACTAAGTAACAATTCTCTTCTTTTATAATGGAATTTTTCGCAAAGTACAGTCCGTAAAGAGTATAGCTTTTCTTATAGATATCCGACTCAGGAGAATTAAAATATTTGGCTGATTTAGTATTCTCTTTTAAGGTTCTACCTCCAAAACCAATGATTCTTCCAGTAAGGTTATGAAAAGGGAACATAGCCCTCCCTCTGAAAAAGTCATATGATCCTTTTTCATTGGATTTAACTAAACCAGATTTAATTAAGATGTCGGTTTTATATCCATTTTTTTCTGCAGCTTCAGTAAAAGAAGTAGATTTTTCTGGAGAATATCCCAATTCGAACTTTTCAATGATGTTCTCCTGATATCCACGATGCTTGAAATAGCTTAAGCCAACAGATTTGCCTTCATCGGAGTCCATTAGTTGCTTTTTGAAGTAGTTTTTTGCGAACTGATGAATTATAAATAATTTTTCTCTTTCATTAGCTAGCTCTAATTGCTCTTCGGTTTGCTCTTCTTCTTCAATTTCAATATTGTATTTAGCAGCCAGCCATTTTAATGCTTCAGGATAATTGAAATGCTCATGTTCCATTAAAAAAGTAACTACATTTCCGCCTTTTCCAGAGCTAAAATCTTTAAAGATTCCTTTGGCTGGAGACACCATAAATGACGGGGTTTTTTCATTGGCAAATGGACTAAGTCCTTTATAATTAGACCCAGCTCTTTTTAAATGAATGAATTCGCCAATAACTTCAACGATATCGGCTGTTCCAAATATTTTATCTATGGTTTCTCTCGGAATCATAATGAAAAAAAAAGTCCCGACATGCGGGACTTATAAAAGTACAATATAATGTTTAATTATTTATATTCATAATACGTTTTATCCCCGTTGGAATCCATTAGCCCTAGATCATTGATCTTTAATTTAATGATTGTTAAGGTGTCTGGATAATCTATAGTTAAAAAGGTATAGTTTGTAATTAATTGAGTTTTGTCTTCAGATAACTCCCAAGTTCCGCTTACAGCATCTATTCCCCATGGAGACAATAAAGCGTGATTATAGTAATTCATAGAACCACCCTTTAGTATTTCTACATAGCTACCATCATCATCTAAATTATTAACTATGCCAGTTTGAGCATCGACTGTTTGAACAGGTTTCCATTTTTGTTGTAATCTTGTTTTTTTCGGAAGAAGTGAAATCCCAGGACCTTCTTCATATTTGCCACATGAAATCATGATGGTTCCAATAAATAATACGGCAAAAAGAGTAATTAATTTTGTGTTTTTCATCTTGTAAAGCTTGTTTTTAAATTCGTTGCAAATATAGCTGTTATTTTGACATATAAATTTTATTGAATTCTTAATAAATAAGTACATTTGCAATCCAAATTAACAAGATAATACAATGACTACAGATCGATTTCAGGCACATGACTATTATTTAATGGATGATTTACTAACTGATGAACATAAGTTGATCAGAGATGCAGCTCGTGCATGGGTGATGAAAGAAGTTTCTCCTATTATTGAAGAATATTATGAAAAAGCAGAATTTCCTAATCAAATTATACAAGGGTTAGGAGAAATAGGTGGTTATGGACCATATATTCCTGTTGAGTATGGGGGTGCTGGTCTAGATCAGATCTCTTATGGTTTAATTATGCAAGAGCTAGAAAGATGTGATTCTGGTTTAAGATCAACTTCTTCTGTTCAAAGTTCTTTAGTAATGTACCCTATTTGGAAATTCGGTTCAGAAGAGCAAAAGCAAAAATTTCTTCCAAAATTAGCAACTGGAGAAATGATAGGTTGTTTCGGGTTAACAGAGCCTGATTTTGGTTCTAATCCTGGTGGAATGCTATCAAATATAAAAGATATGGGAGATCATGTTCTATTAAATGGTTCTAAGATGTGGATCTCTAATGCTCCTTTTGCTCATATAGCAGTTGTTTGGGCTAAAAATGAGGAAGGGAGAATCAAGGGGTTGATAGTGGAAAGAGGAATGGAAGGATTTGAAACTCCTGAAATGCATGGAAAACATTCTCTAAGAGCTTCAGCTACTGGTGAGCTTATTTTTACAGATGTAAAGGTCCCTAAAGAAAATATTTTTACTGAAAAAGATGGATTGGGCGCCCCTTTAATGTGTCTTGATTCAGCAAGATATGGTATAGCATGGGGTGCAATTGGAGCAGCTATGGATTGTTATGATTCTGCTTTAAGATATTCTAAAGAAAGAATACAATTTGATAAACCCATTGCAAGTTATCAGCTAGTTCAAAAGAAATTAGCAGAGATGATTACAGAAATCACTAAAGCTCAATTCTTGACATTAAGATTAGGTCAGCTTAGAAATGAGGGTCGCGCTACTACTGCTCAAATATCAATGGCTAAGAGGAACAATGTAGAAATGGCATTAAAAATTGCTAGAGAAGCTCGCCAGGTTCATGGGGCTATGGGAATCACTAATGAGTATTCTATAATGAGGCACATGGCTAATTTAGAGTCAGTGTTAACCTATGAGGGTACGCATGATATTCACTTGTTAATTACTGGGTTGGATATTACTGGGATACCTGCTTTTACTTAATTTATTTATTCCATTCAAAAGTTTCAATCAGATGAACTATATCTGATTTGATAAAATCTATGGTGGGTTTTAAAGAATCATAATTAGGTTTGCTCTGTATTAATAGTTCACCTGTAATCATATGATTGATGCTGTCAGATAAATAGAATAGATAGTTACAGGCAGAATTACCAGTTATTTCATAGGTGATACCATATATATTTGAGTTAGGATTGGAGAATACTTTTTCATCTATTGCATTGGCCTTGAAGCTATGGTAATAGGCATCGCTTTTTACTTTTTCTGTTAGAGAGTTAAACGAAGTGTCAATTTTAATGTATTTAATAATAAGGTCAGCTTTAAGCTCTGGAAAGACCAATACCATATCTTCATCTGGAGATCCAGGAATTTTTGCTACTTGACTATAGCTAGGTCTTTCAAATAAATAAGGTGAATTATTTTCGTTCTTCAATAGCGGAATATAATTTTTATCCGGGTAATCTATTCTGTAATAGCTTTTTGGCTTAGGTATGGGTTTTGTTTCTGGTGATACACAGGAAGGAAAAAAGTAAATTAATAGAAAAAGAATGAATATTTTATGCTTCATTTGCTTGGTCATTTATGGTCACTTTCACTTGTTTTATTCTTCTTTTGTCTGCTGCTTCTACAGTAAAGGTGTATTTGTCAAAACTTAATTTTTCATTTTTCAATAGAATTTTCCCAGCTTGTTCAATACAAAAACCAGCAATGGTATCTGCTTCACCTTTCATTTTTTCAAATTCATCACCATCAATATTCATTGTCCTGTACATGTCAATAAGTGTAGTCTTACCTTCAAAAACATAATTTAGATCATCTAGTTTAGAATAGATTAGATCTTCTTCGTCAAACTCATCTGTAATATCGCCAACAATCTCTTCTAATACATCTTCTAAAGATACAATTCCAGATGTTCCGCCATATTCGTCAACTACAATTGCAATGTGCTTTTTTTCTTCTTGAAATTCTTTTAATAAGTCGTCTAGCTTTTTGTTTTCAGGAACAAATTTCGGATCTCTAATTAAATGATTCCATTTAAAGCTTTTTTTCTTTTCTATATAAGGAATCAGGTCTTTTATATATAATATACCATTTACATTATCTATTGAATCTTCATAAACAGGAAGTCTAGAAAATTTAGAATTTTTAATTTCCTTTAAAAGAGTAGTGAAGTCATTTGAGTAATCAATAGCAATCACATCAGTTCTTGGAGTCATGATTTGTTTGACATCTGTATTGCCAAATTGAACAATGCCCTCTAAGATCTTTTTTTCTTCTTCTGTTTCTACACTGTCCTTTGTTAGATCAAGTGCATGTTCTAATTCATCAACACTTACAGCATTGGTTTTTTTAGTCACCCTTTTATCTATAATCGAAGTGCTAGAGATAAGAAGTTGGCTAATGGGTTTGAAAATTATTGACATATAATAGATAGGCAGCGACATTGCTTTAGCAAATTTTACATTGTACTTTGTCGCATATACTTTTGGAATCACTTCACCAAATAGAAGGATGATAAAAGTAATAAGTACTACATGTATAATAAATTGGGAGGTGCCGCTTAATGCATTATTATTGATTAAATTATCAGCAACAAATGTTGACACCATTACAATAGCTACATTAATAAAGTTATTGGCAATTAAGATAGTGGCTAAAAGCTTTTTCGGAGTTGAAAGCAAAAGCAGAATTCGGTTATTATTAGCAGTTTCTTCCTCTTCAAGATTGATTTTTTCAGATGCAGAAATGGAAAAAAAAGCTACTTCAGAACCAGACATTAACGCTGAAAGGATAATTAGTAATAGCATGATTGCTAAGCCAATACCTAATGGAATAGAGAAAGATTGAAAAATATTTACAGTAGCCAAAAACGGAATTTCCAAATTATAACTGTTGGTTCAACATAAATCAGCTGTTAGCTAAAAAGGTAAATCATCGGAACTTTCATCAGGACCAGTGAATTCTTGAGTAAGAGCTTTAGCTTCTGTTTTTTGGACAGGTGCTTTTGATTCATTACCAGTATTTTCTGATGTTGTATTCTCTTGTCTGTTATCTGAGTTCTTACCAAGCATAGTAAGGTTGTCTGCGATAACTTCAGTAGTATACCTGTTGTTGCCTTCTTGGTCCTGCCATGAACGGGTTCTAAGCTTACCCTCGATATAGACTTTATCGCCTTTTTTTAAATATTTTTCGGAAATTTCAGCTAAACCTCTCCATAATACAATGTTGTGCCATTCTGTTTGAGTTACCTTTTCCCCAGTTTTACGATCTTTATATACTTCAGATGTGGCTATTGGATAATTAGCAACGGAAACTCCACTTTCAAGATGTCTTATTTCAGGGTCTTTTCCTAAATTCCCTATTAGAATAACTTTATTTATACTGCCAGCCATAATAATTTATGATTATAATTATTATTCAAAGATAGCTTTTTGAACTGAACAATTAGAGATAGTTAAGTATATAATTTTCAACAACTTTTGGGACAGGATAGGTTTTTAATTCATGTATTGGAATTTTTTTAAAATTCTCAATCTCAGGTAACTCTTCATTTGATACAAGTAGCCAAAATTTACAATATAGAATTTGATGAGTTAGTATGTGTTTTACTTGTATTGATGATTGAATAGTCAAATTGTTAACGTTGATTAATTGCTGGTAGTCAGGAAACTGTGCTAATTCTAGTTCTGTTTCAATATTTGGGAACTGAAAAAGTTTATTCCAAATATCTTTTTTTAATCTTTGTTCAATATATATAAACCGATTGTCTGTAGTCACTAGGAAATTAAAATACCTTTTTTTCTGTTTTATTTTTTTTGTTTTAAATGGAAGTTCTTTTGTCCTTTTTTCATTAAAAGCAATACAACTACTTATTAAAGGACATTTCTCACATTTAGGGATAGGCTTACATTGTAGTGCCCCAAATTCCATAATGGCTTGATTAAACATTCCAGGATTACTTTTGTCTATCAACTCATTAGCGAGTTCTTGGAATTCTTTTTTACCTTGAGTTTTGTCAATAGGAGTATTGATGCCATAATACCTACTTAATAAACGGAATACATTACCATCAACAACTGCTTTTATTTCATCATAACAAAAAGAGGAAATAGCTGCGGCAGTATATTCGCCAACTCCTTTAAGTTTGATTATTTCTTTATAAGTAGTAGGAAACATACCATTTAATTCATGAGTAATGTGTTTTGCAGTATGGTGCATGTTTTTTGCCCTATTATAATAGCCTAGCCCTTGCCATAGCTTCATTACTTTTTCTTCATTAGCATTTGCAAGATCTTGAATGGTTGGAAAATGGCGAATGAATTTTTCATAATATGATAAGCCTTGATCAACTCTTGTTTGTTGAAGGATGATCTCACTGATCCATATATAATAAGGGTCAACAGTGTTTCTCCAAGGAAGATTCCTTTTATTTTTTTTATACCAATCTATTATTGTTGTAGAAAAATCCAATTTTCAAATTCTTTTGACGAAATAACATAAAAAAAGTGATATGTTTTCCAGACTTAAATAAATACAATTATATTTGCTTCCCGTTTTTGAAAAGATACTTTATAACATTATAAATAAATTATAAATAACTGAAACAAAACATTATAACTATTATGACAAAAGCAGATTTAGTTACAAATATTTCTTATAAAACAGGTGTTGAGAAGATAGCTGTCCAGGCAGCTGTAGAAGCATTTATGGAATCAATTAAAGATTCTTTAGAAAAAGGAGAAAATGTTTATTTAAGAGGATTTGGAAGCTTTGTAGTAAAAGAAAGAGCTGAAAAAACAGGAAGAAACATTTCAAAGAATACTACTCTTATCATCCCAGCTCATAACATTCCTTCATTTAAACCATCGAAAACTTTTATTGAAGGAGTTAAGAAGAAAGTAAAAATAAATTAACAAAATTAAACGAATCTATTATGCCAAGCGGTAAGAAAAGAAAAAGACATAAAATGTCTACTCATAAGAGGAAAAAAAGGCTAAGAAAAAATCGACATAAGAAGAAGAAATAATTTCTAGTCAATTAGTTTTGACATTTTCAAAGCTACTGATCTAATGATCAAATCGCTGCGCAGAGGTTCTATTAGGAGGATTTCACGTGCAATATGAATTAGTAATAAATTCCAAGCCTACAGAAGTTGTTTTAGCTTTATTGAAAGGTAAAAAATTAATCGAGATACATCGTGAGAAAGATGATACTCAATTTAACGTAGGTGATGTATATCTAGGCAAAACAAGAAAGATTGTGCCTAATCTAAATGCTGCATTTATTGATGTGGGTTATGAGAAGGATGCTTTTTTGCATTATCATGATCTTGGCCCTCAGTTTAGGTCCATGAATAAATATGTTCAGAATACTTTAAAGGGTAAGCAATCCACAGAGAAGCTTGGTTACAATAAAATTGAATCTGATATAGATAAAAATGGAAAAATCAAGGATCATGTGTCTTCCAAACAATTAATTGCTGTACAGGTAATAAAGGAGCCTATTTCAGCAAAAGGTCCGAGAATCAGTGCAGAGGTAACATTGGCCGGAAGATTCCTTGTGCTTGTTCCATTTTCTGATAAGGTATCTATATCACAAAAGATCAAGGATCAGGAGGAAAGAGATCGTTTAAGAAGATTGATTACAAGTATAAAACCAAAGAATTTTGGAGTTATTATAAGGACAGTGGCTCAAAATAAAAAGGTGGCTGAGCTGGATCAGGATTTAAAGGATTTAGAAAAGAAGTGGGCGCTTATGTATAGAGAGCTTAAAAATTCAAAACCGCCAAAAAGAGTATTTGGTGAAATGAATAGAGCGACTACTGTACTAAGAGATATTCTAAATAAAGACTTTTCAAATATTCATGTTGATGATCCAGATCTATTTGAGGATGTAAAAAACTATGTTAAAACAATTGCTCCTGAAAAGGAAAATATAGTTAAGCAATTTAAAGGAAAAGTAAGCATTTTTGAATCCAAGGGGATTGATAAACAAATAAAGGCATCCTTTGGAAAAAAAGTAAATCTTCCGTCAGGGGCTTATTTAATTGTAGAGCATACCGAAGCGATGCATGTTATTGATGTAAATAGCGGAAACCGAAAATCCTCTGAACAAAACCAAGAACAAAATGCTTTAGAAACCAACTTGGAAGCTGCTGAAGAAATAGCTAGAATATTGCGTTTAAGAGATATGGGAGGGATCATCGTTATTGATTTCATTGATATGCATATGCGTGAAAACAATAAAAAATTATTTGATCACCTTAAGAAATCCATGAAAGAGGATAGGGCTAAACATAATATTATTTCACCAAGTAAATTTGGTGTTGTTGAGTTGACAAGACAAAGAGTTCGTCCAGAAACAGATATTAATACATCTGAAGTTTGTCCTTCATGTAATGGTTCTGGAGAAGTGCAGGCTTCGATATTAATTATTGATGAAATTGAAAATCATCTAAAATTTTTGATTGAAAATCATAGGAATAAAACTATTCATTTACAAGTGCATCCATTTATTGAAGCTTTCTTAAAAAGAGGGGTGAAAAGTATTCAAAGAGGATGGTTCCTTAAATATAAAAAATGGATACAAGTAACGGGGCTTACTAAATTTGGAATGATGGACTATCAATTTATAGACGAGAACAATCAGTCCTTTGGTGATTAATCATTAAAATGTTCCCAACCCTGAGCTTCTATAGGTATAGACTGGTCTCCTTTTGAAATTAAATTAATTCCATTTTTTGCAGAACAAATATGTCCAATTATAGATAAATTTGGAATGCTGTCAATTTTTTTATGCTCTTTAATGTCAACAGTAAATAATAATTCATAATCCTCACCACCATTTAACGCACAAGTTGTTGGGTTAATATTGAAATCCATTGATGTTTTATAGGTGTTTTGATCAATAGGGATTTTGTCCTCATATATTTGACATCCTGCTTTCGAGGCATTACATATATGCAATAATTCAGAAGCTAAGCCATCAGAGATATCAATCATGCTTGTTGGAATAATATTGGATTTTTTTAAAGATGTAATAATGTCTTTTCTTGCTTCAGGTTTTAGCTGCCTTTCAAGGATATAGTCAAACCCATCAAGGTCAGGTTGCATGTTTGGATTGGCTTTCCAAACTTCTTTTTCTCTTTGTAATACAGTTAAGCCAGCATAAGCTCCTCCAAGGTCACCTGAAACAACTATAAGGTCATTTTCTTTTGCTCCTGATCGATATGTAAGCTCCTTTTTATTGGCTTCACCAATTGCTGTTATAGAAATGACTAGCCCGTAAGGATTGGTAGTCGTATCTCCACCGATAATATCCACTCCATAATTATTTGCTGCTAATGTTATTCCTTCATAAACCTCATTAATAGCTTCTAAAGAAAATTTATTTGAGATTCCTAAAGAAACAGTGATTTGTCTAGGAAGAGCATTCATTGCATAGATGTCACTTAAGTTTACAGTTACAGCCTTATAACCTAAGTGTTTTAAGGGAGTAAATACCATGTCAAAGTGGACGCCTTCAATCAATAGGTCTGTAGAAACAACAGTTTCATTTTTACCATGATTGATAATTGCAGCGTCATCACCAATTCCTAAAATAGATGATTTGTTTTTAAGCTGAATTTTATCAGTTAAATGTTTAATTAAACCTATTTCGCCTAATTCATTGATGTTATTTGTCTTCTTATTCATTCTGCAAAAATAAGAAAGGACATTTCTTTTTCTTAAATAAGAATAAAAAAGGTTTTATCAATACCTAAATTGAGGTATATTTGCGCTGTTTATAATTAATCTAAATAATAAAACATGATTCAGGTTACTGAAAATGCAAAAAAAAGAGCATTGTCATTGATGGAAGAGGATGATAAAATCAATTCTTTTATTAGAGTGGGTGTTAAAGGTGGCGGATGTTCAGGATTAATGTATGAATTAACTTTTGATAATGCATTAATTGATGGGGATAAAGAATTTGAGGACAATGGGATAAAGGTAGTGGTGGACAAAAAAAGTTACTTATACTTAATAGGTACCACATTAGATTATTCAGGAGGATTGAATGGTAAAGGATTTGTTTTTATTAATCCAAATGCAGATAGAACCTGTGGTTGTGGAGAAAGTTTTTCACTTTAAATTAGTAAGATGGCTTATTCAGAGGGGGATTTAAAAAAAGATCTAGAAAATAAAGAATACGAATTTGGCTTTGTAACTGATATAGAATCAGAAAAAGCACCTAAGGGATTAAATGAAGAGATTATTCGGTTTATTTCAGCTAAAAAAAATGAACCTGATTGGATGCTGGAATATAGATTAAATGCTTTTGAAATTTGGAAAAATATGGAAGAGCCTGAATGGGCGCATGTTTCATATAACAAGCCAGATTTTCAAGATATTTCTTATTATGCTGCTCCGAAAAAACAAATAGAGCTTGAAAGTCTCGATGAGGTAGATCCGGAATTGAGAAGAACAATGGATAGGTTGGGTATATCTCTTGAAGAGCAAAAGAGATTGTCGGGAGTAGCTGTAGATTTTGTAATGGATTCAGTATCTGTTGCAACTTCATTTAAAGAAAAATTAGCAGAGCTAGGAATTATATTCTGTTCTTTTTCTGAGGCAGTACAGGAATTCCCAGAGCTTATTAAAAAATACATGGGGACAGTAGTGCCTGCTACAGATAATTTTTATGCAGCTTTAAATGCTGCTGTTTTTTCAGATGGTTCATTTTGCTATATACCAAAAGGTGTTAAATGTCCAATGGAACTATCCACTTATTTTAGGATCAATGAATCTGGAACTGGTCAATTTGAAAGAACATTGGTTGTGGCAGATCAAGATAGTTATGTTAGCTATTTAGAAGGATGTACTGCACCACAAAGGGATGAAAATCAATTACATGCTGCAGTTGTTGAATTAATTGCAATGGATAATGCAGAGATTAAATATTCTACAGTTCAGAATTGGTTTCCAGGTGATAAAGAAGGAAAAGGAGGAGTTTTTAATTTCGTTACCAAAAGAGGGCTGTGCCATCATGGATCTAAAATTTCTTGGACTCAGGTTGAGACAGGGTCTGCTGTAACTTGGAAATATCCTTCTTGTATTCTTAAGGGTGATAATTCTATTGGAGAGTTTTATTCTGTAGCAGTTACTAATAACTATCAGCAAGCAGATACTGGCACAAAAATGATTCATATTGGTAAGAATACTCGATCTACTATTATATCAAAAGGAATATCAGCAGGGAAAAGCCAGAATAGCTATAGGGGATTGGTTAGAATTGGTAAAGGAGCAGAAAATGCTAGAAATTTTTCTCAATGCGATTCATTATTAATGACTGATAGGTGTGGAGCTCATACTTTTCCATATATAGAATGTGAAAATTCAAGTGCTCAAATAGAGCATGAAGCAACTACATCAAAGATTGGTGAAGATCAAATCTTTTATTGTTTACAAAGAGGAATTTCTGAAGAAAAAGCCATTAGCCTTATAGTGAATGGATATGCAAAAGAAGTTTTGAATAAATTACCTATGGAATTTGCTGTGGAGGCACAAAAATTATTAGAGATCAGTTTAGAAGGATCTGTTGGATAAAATAAATTATTATGAGTGATTCAATTATTAAAATTAAAGGATTAAAATGTGAAATTGAAGGGAAAGGAATTCTCAATGGAGTTGATCTTGAAGTTAAAAAAGGTGAAGTCCATGCTATAATGGGCCCTAATGGGTCAGGAAAAAGCACTTTGTCATCTGTATTGGCCGGAAGAGAAGAATATGAAGTTACAGGTGGATCTGTAGATTATTTAGGAAAAGATTTGTTGGATATGTCACCTGAAGAAAGAGCATGGGAAGGGGTGTTTTTGGCATTTCAATATCCTGTTGAAATTCCAGGAGTAAGCAATATTAATTTTTTAAGAACAGCGCTGAGTGAAAGGAATAAATTCAATGGTCAGGATGCAATTTCAGCTAAGGATTTCTTGAAAATGGTAAAAGATAAATCTTCTTTAGTTGGATTAGATAATAAATTAAAAAATCGTTCTGTAAATGAAGGTTTTTCCGGAGGAGAAAAGAAAAGAAATGAGATTTTCCAAATGGCTATGTTGGAGCCAACTTTAGCCATTTTAGATGAAACAGATTCGGGTTTAGATATTGATGCACTTAGAATTGTTTCTAAAGGAGTAAATGACCTAAGGAATGAGGAAAATGCAACTATAGTAATTACCCATTATCAAAGGTTACTAGATTATATTGTTCCTGATTTTGTTCATGTATTATATGAAGGTAGAATTATTAGGTCTGGAGGGAAAGAATTGGCTTTGGAGTTAGAAGAAAAAGGCTATGATTGGTTAAAAGAGGAAATAACCATATAATTACGATGGAACAACAACAAATTACAATAAAACACCCTATTTTAAATGGCTTGAACAGGTCCTTATTGTTCAGGAATATTGCTGAAAAAGCATATGATAAAATGGAGCAGATAGGTTTTCCTAGCAGGAAGACAGAAGAATGGAAATATACTAAGGTAAGTAAGCTTCTTAAATCAAATTATGTCCCTAAAATAAAAGCAGAGTTAAAACAATTAGATAATTGGTTTTTCCCAGATATTAAAGGACCTACAATTGTTTTAGAAAATGGAATCTTCAATCCTTATTTGTCTTGTTTAGGGTCTAATAATGGTTTAGTTATTAAAACATTAGATAACATGAATGGTCAGATCAATGAAGATGAGATTGGTTCAATGTCAATCAATGATCATAACCCATTTAGCTTATTTAATTTAGCATATCTGCAAAACGGATGCTATATAGAAGTTGAAAAGCAATTAAAAATAGATGAGACAGTTCATGTAGTACATTTATCTACAGAAGATAATACCCTTGTTAATTCTAGACTAATTATTAATGTTAATGATTTTGCTGAGCTAAATATGGTTCAGAGTTTTGTTAATAAGACAGATACTGATGCATTTGTTAATCATGTTACTGAAATTAAATTAGGAGTCAACTCCAAGTTGAATTTAGATAAAATACAACAGGTTCATGGAGAAAAACATATTTGTACTGAATATGTTCATCAATCAGATGAGAGTACATTTAAGATAAATACATTAACTACTGAAGGTGATTTGGTGAGAAATGGATTGAATATTTATGTTGATGGGGAAAATTGCAATTCGTTTTTAAACGGTCTTTTTATTCCTAAAAATGAAAATCATTTTGATAATCATACTTTGTTAGAGCATCAAAAACCAAATTGTCACTCTAGTGAATGTTACAAAGGGATCATTCATGATGCTGCTACTGGTGTTTTTAATGGAAAAGTAATTGTTCATCAGGACGCTCAGAAAAT
>Ga0114934_10001199_pt1 | contig 16810 bp, 10 predicted proteins | sample 4SBtaG_2_FD_99695 | JGI IMG/M metagenome (GOLD analysis project Ga0114934, IMG submission 99695) | Deep subsurface microbial communities from Kolumbo volcano to uncover new lineages of life (NeLLi) - 4SBTROV10_white metaG | ecosystem: Environmental > Aquatic > Marine > Volcanic ... | reverse complement strand
TGAACAATTCAATGCATCGTGCCATACTTCACCGCTGTTGTCGATTGCTTGATCATTTAATTCATATAACAAATCATGCTTTTTGAATCCACAATATGAAAATAAACCACAAGAATAAACTGACCGATTTGCCAGTGGAAAAAGCTGTCGCTTCATGTAGAGTATAAATATAACAATTTCGTGTTAAAAAAAGATGGATATGGTGCTGTTCATCTTATCGCTATTAAATCTGTCTTGCAGCTGTATCATCACAACGTCGATCGTGTTCAAGCTGCTTAATTTTCCGCTGGTGAAAGAATCTTTGTACGAGGAAGAATTGCGCCGTCATGTGAAAGCAATTTCCGGATTTCTGCTGTTGGAACTGTTCACAAGCGTCGCGATGCTATCGATCAATTTCGATGCGTTGTTGCCGTTGATATTGTTGGTCATTGGATGGATAGCGTCTGGCGCCGCGGTATATTACAATTTTCAGCTATTTGATGTGAACACTTTGGCAACTGAACTGTTAATTCAGCGATTCACTTACGTCAGATTATCTTTGTGGTTGGCGCGATTTATTTGTGTGTTTGCGTTCATTGTGAGTGTGGCCAGCGTTTGATCGTTGGTCCGAATTACGCAAAACACGGGGGTATAAATAGCAAACGATGTTTTACATAAATGAAGAAGTGCAGCGTCAAGAAGTGTTCCCGGACGCATGATACCGCCTTCAAACATTGCGAGTTTTGCCGAAAGTCTAAGAGGGAATGGCAAAAGAAACGGAAACGAGAGGCGAAGGATATAAAGGTCCCAAAAGGATCGAGACTGTGCAAGTGTTGTTCGCATATAAAACCAGAATCCGATTTTAAATCGACGGTCAATCGGCGTACCAAATTAACAGCATGGTGTCGTAGTTGTCGTGATACACTAGCAAAATCGAAAATAAATCCAACCACAACCACCGGAAAATGTCGCGCGTTATGGATCCTTTGGAAAAAGATGCAGACATGCAAGGATTGTGGATGCAAGGATGATCGAGTGATGCAAGCCGATCATCTTGGAAACAAAGTACATAAGGTTAGTGATTATACTTATTGGGCTTGGAACGGCGGCGTAGAAGCTATGAAAAAGGAATTGCAAACATGTCAACCATTGTGCATATCGTGCCATCGCATGGTTAAAAAGAAACGCGACGAAGAGAAACGGAAACAAAAAGGAACGAAATTAGAACCACGTGTCATACGCCGTCAAGCGATGATTGATCAGAAGAAGTTGGAAATAGGAGCGTGCAACAACAAGGCGTGCAATAAAGTCGTTACGCTTGATAGGACACGTACGTTTGATTTCGATCATTTGGAACCAGAAGAATTATCAATACATATATCAAAGATTGTGAATTATAACGAGGAGAAGTTTCAGCATTTTTTTCAAACTGAGATCCCAAAATGTCAGCTATTGTGCTGTGTGTGCCATCACCTTAAAACGAATTATAACCTAAAAATTAATCCTAAAAATTAAAGTATAAATAAAAGAAATATTATATTACGCTACACAAGTACACTCTTTAGTTTTGTTCTCATCTATATTTTTAAACCAGCATTCTTTACAATTGCATGTATAATCACAACCACTACAAATGACAATTCCATCTTCGTCAAAATTATTTTCGTGCACGCGTTCTCTGTGCTTACGATAGTCTGTTCGATCGCGGCACTGAAGACCACATAAACATTTAAAGTTTTCGTTCCAATAAGGTCTGTGAACCTTACCATTAGCTTTATATACGACTGCAAGATGCACGCGTTGCATATGCTCGCGGACCTTCTGCTTGGTACCGAAATGTTTTTCGCAACCTTCGCTTAGACATCGAAAACGCTGTATACCATTTATCTCGGAGCTTTCTATCTCGTGGTGCCGAACGACGAATTGTATATTTGCGAGCAATACGTGTTGTTTGCGACTTTTTTTCTTTCGACGTTTTGCTTTTTGATTCCGGCAATTTGCTTTCCTCTTTGTGGCACGTGGTTGGATGGCGTTGGGAGGGTTCAATTGCTTCATCAATTGATTCATTGTGACGGACGTGTGGAAGGTCAAATCAAGTTGATTTCTTTTTTTTCGTATCTCGTCAATTTCAATTGCTTTGTTTATCAATTTCTCTTGGTTGTAAGTACGACCGATATTTGATAACATATCTAAATTGTTGGTGAAATACGGCTGAAAATCTTGAATAAAGGCAGCTCGCCCCGACAATGGATGTGGACGCGTGTTTGACTTATCATGTTGAGGTTCAACGGCTTGTTTTTTAACAGGTTCAACATTTTTTTGGACCTCCATGGCATCAATAATCCATGTGTCTTGCACATATTTCCTATATTCACATTGCAATTGTTCCATTGTAATAGTTTTTGTATAATTGAGCTGCGGCATGTTCCGCGCCGTTCGTATCGCTTCAATCTTGTCTCTCTTTATTTTAAATTGTCCCACCATATTATTAAATGCATCTTTCGTCAAACCACAGACATCTATTTTGGAAAATATATTTTTGTTTTGTTTTATTTCGCTGCTGATTTCGCCGTTAGGTGATTTAAAAAAACTTCTAAATTCTTTATTTAATATATTCACCTTACTGATTATTATATTTTCTATATCATTCACACGCTTTTTTTCTCTCGCACGCTTCCTTTGGTCATCGTTTGATAACGGACGAATGGGAATTATGCGTTTGCGGGAGACTGTACCGGCGTGTTGTCGTTGGTGTTCGATGTTGCTTTTGGTGCTGTCTGGTTCGTCATCGCTGCTTTCCACAATTTCCGTGCACGCAATGATCAAGTCTTGCAATGTCGGGTTTTCGGTATCCACTGTATTTTGCTGTATCATCATCAGTTTTTGTGTATTTTGCACCAATTTATAGTGTTTGGAGGACATGGCGCGTTTTAGACTTAATGGTAGTGGGCGCGTGTGTGTTTATATTTATTTATTCTTAGTTGTTTATTCATTTTATATTATATATATATTAATTTCGGTTTAAATTACACTCCTCTTTTTTTTCTGCTCCGGAAGCCTTCTTTCACTTCACAATGCTATGTCCATGCTAATGTCGTAATGCTATGTCCATGTTAACGTCGTAATGCTATGTCCATGTTAACGTCGTTTTCGCTTTCTTCTTTGTCTCAATAATCTTAACTGCTCGATGCAGTTGGGATTCGAGCGGCTGTCGGTTCGCTCTTGCTCCGAGAGCTTGTCGAGGCTGAGCACATGCTTGTCCTCGGACGTTTCAATCACAATGTAGTCCAGCTTTTTGGCGTAATACTCCTTGGTCACTCGGTCCAACAGCGTGCATAGATGGTTGCAGCTTTTTACTTTCCAATTGTTGATTTTGACGATGTGCACGTTTTCGTCGATATCGGAGGCGTGCGACACGTAGCTTTGTGGAAAGACGCGCGTGCAAATCACGATGTTTTCCATGCCGTGCGTGCGCTTGAGCGTGTTGAGTACGCTGTGGTCAAATGCCACTGGCTCCTCGTCCTCGTCCTCCTCGTACTCGTCGTTCAAGTGGTTGAGATGGAGGTCGGAAAACACCATCGAGCCAAATACCGTGTAATCTAGGTGTTCGTAAAATGGATAGCGTGTGCGAACTTGAAACTCAATTTGTTCAAGTTGAATCGGCGTTTGGTGAATCTTTTTATTGCGATAATAGTGCAAGACGACGTGCGCCGGGTCCAAGTTGAGCATGAATTCTACGCTCTCGAGGCCGACGCGCTTGTCCGTCCACGGCACTTGGACGTTGCCAAAGTTGTCGATGTTGTACTTCTTTTCGACGCCGTTTTCTCGCGTTTCAATGCCGACCAAAATATCCCCCTTCCTGATTCCTGCTTGATCAGCCGCTTGGTTGTCGAGAACGCGTTTGACCAAGGCACCTTGGTACGCGGCATCGATCTTCTTGTACGCCAAGTAGTCGGACGTGAGGTGCTTGCACTGGACGCCCCAGCACGGGAGGCGCAATATCATGTCGTCGTAGGTACACCAAAATGTAAAGAAGCGGTAAATTTCTTGGATGGGAACGGCCAACCCGAGGCGCTCGCAGTCCGAGACGCTGGCGGTGCAGATGCCGATGACTTTGCTTTTTAAAAAGAGCGGACCACCGCTGTTGCCGCCATTGAACGAGATGTCTAGCTGCAGCATGCCCAATCCGCGCGAGGACATGCTCCCGTCGCTGATTTGGTAGTCGCTTTGCAAGTTGGGAAAGCCAATGCACTTGACGCTTTGCGAATTGCCTTTGATGATGTTTTTGGTATCGAGGGCGCAATTTTTGATGGATTCGAGCCAATACGCTGCGTCGCCTTGCCACCACTTGGGCTGCGGCGACGTGGGATCGACTTCCAATATGGCGACGTCGAGGTTGGGCACGACGTGCTTGATTTTGGCGGTGATGTAGCTGTTTTTTCTCTCGGGCCATTCGAGGATACAGAACGAGGTGTTGTAGTGCTGCACGACGTGAAAATTGGTCAGTAAATAGCGACATTGCTTCTGGCGTTCGGTCTGGACGAAGGCGGGACCCATCAAAGCAAGGGGATCGATGAAAAACGCGGTGCCGCCGTTTTCGTACTCGGTTTCGAGCAGGTATGGTTCGCTCCAATTATAAGCCCGGTTGACACCTTGCACTTTGCAGATGCTGCGCTTGACTTTTTGGATGGATTTCGCATTCATGTTGTTTGTTGTCAAAACGACGGGTTGTATATATACCCCTGTGAATTTGCCGTATTTAAACCGAATAAAATTATCATATAGTATGTCATATTATGAAAAAACGCAGCAGCTGTTGCAAATGTACGATGCAAATGGGAAGAACATGTTGCGCCATTTCTTTGCACAGTTGACGCAGGTCCGCGAGCTGTATTCGTACGCGCTGATGAATGCCATCACCATTGTGGACGATGCGACCAGTGTGTCGGAGCTGATACTCAACAGCGTCACCGTGGAACCGTGGATGCAGCACGTCGTGATGGCGGACATTCGGAACGTGGTGTGCTTCATGGTATTGAAAGAGTTTAACACGGTGATAAACACTGAGATTGTAGTAAACGACGGGCCATCGGTGATCGGGGGCCGCGTGAAAGACTTGGAAATCTTGATGGAAACGTGCTATTACATCCGTCATATATTTTTGTTGATACACGGCCGCGAGGACATCGATATGTCGTGGACCATGTGCCATGATTTTTTCCACGAGCAGCCGTTGACCGACAGCTGCCGGTTGATGCACGAGCTGTTGCAAACCCTTAAAAATGATAGGTAAAATATATTATAGTCTAACAAGCAAGGCTACCAAAATGGTCAACGACGTATAACCTAAAAATTAATCTATAAATAAAGCATAGTCTAACAAGCAAGCTACCAAACTGGTCATATGCAAGCTACCAAATTGGTCAACAACGTGCTTTTACGAGGTCTAGTTGAATCAACCGACTGAAAATAAACATATATATACATATACATACATATACAGAGCAAAATAAAAAAAAACAAAGAGTAAAGACAAAAACAAAAACAAAGACCCAAACAAAACAAAGATGCCAAATCACCGAGAATATACATTATACGATTTAAAAGATGCCGTGCTAAGATATGATTACAAGGACAAAGAACCACCATTGAAAGATCGACAATGCAGTTTGTTGGAATTGTTAAAGCGTGTATGTTTGGAAGAAGACAAAGAGAATCATAAAATACAATAAGATATTTTTTTAACAGCTACACGCTTCTGTTCGACTTCCGTCGTTGTACTCACTCTTTAAATCTGCGCAACTCACGGTATCGAGGTCAGGGTTAGTTATTATTAGAGATAGCCAAATCCCAGTTAGATATGATATATATAGTATTTTAATCTTTTTGAAACGTATTTTTTACCCCTCCAATCGTACTCAACTCGATGCTCACTGCCATCGAATACAGCAACCCTGCCACCAACAGCACAATCTTGAACGCGTGCTGCCCTATCCGCGCCGCAATCGGCACCACAAGCGACAATACTTTCGTTGCGGCGTAGGCCACGATCACCATCACCACCACGTCGCTCATGTGCACCCGCATGCACTCTTGCTCGAGGTCGCTTGGCGGGATATTTTCGATCACTTGCTGAAACACGGGATCGAGCGTCTTGTCGCGCCTTGCAAACCACATGAAGGGAATCGTGTTGTACACAAATAGCAAGAGCGACGGGTACTGCACGCGAATCCACATCAGCGGCGCCCATAACAAGCCGAGATCCCGCAGCAACGGTATGTTGTCGCTGCATGTCTCGTAGGTGGTGGTAAAGCTGCACAAAAAGCAGTTGTCCGCATTGCACGACGTCGCCAAGTTGGGATATACCGTGCAAAAGCAATCGGGAAACAATCTATCGTTGAGGTAGCTGTAAATGTCGTCGATCAAGCAGTTGGGGATGTTGGGAAAGCACGGAAAGATATAGCCGTAAACGGTCAGCATGTAGATGCCGAAAAATACAATGTGTAAATACGGCGAGAGCACCGACAACACCGACAATTCCAACCACCATTCCACGAAGGCGATTGCAAAGATGAAGTACAACATATAAAATAGGCTGGTGGTGATCTTGTCCAACCGCTTGCTCGTCGTCTCGTACCCCGGACTGTTGCAGTAGATGGTTTCCATGGAGCATTGGCCGGCGAACGGGTAGGTGACATACCAGCTGAGGGTGTGCGCAAAATAGGGAACGTACTCGTCGTCCGTCGTGCTGATGAAGGTGGTCAGCAACTCGATAAATTTCACGTTGTTGCGAAATTGAAAATTGGCGAACAAATACTCCCAATCTTTTGCAGCTCGATCAAACGGCGACAGGTAGGTGGTGTTGCTGCGGAGTTTGTGCTTCAATTTGTATCCTTTGTTGAAGGCGTCAAACTGCTCCTCGGACCAATCGTCCATGTCCTCTATCGCCGCATCGGCAGCTTCGTCCATCATGTTGGCCACGTCCGCGCGCCGCGCCTTGGCCCTCGCCTCGCGCTCCTCGTCTTCAAAGTAATCGACAAAGGACGGTATCACGATGGGAATGAACGTGTACGTGTAATATTTGCGCATCCGATTGCCCTCATTGATCACCGTGTTGAGAAAGTTGTCGACGACCAAGCAGTTGACGCAGACGTTGGTGTTCTCTTGCTCGTCGCACGGCGTGACGTCGGTGTTGAGCCCCGCAGCTTTTAAAAACAGGTTGCGCGCCTTCAGTTTCGAAGGGTTCCGCGTGTTCGAGGCGCGCAAGGTCGCTTTGGCGCGGTACTTCATCCCGCTGGTGACGTGCTCCGGCAGCGACGGCCACGACAAGTTGGTCTGCACGACCACTCTGGAAATGCGATTGATCTCTTCGTGGACGTCTTTGTCATAAGTCGCGTTATATATGGAGGCGGCCGCTTTCGAGGTATGGTCGTAGATGCGGTAGATGTTTCCCCACGTGCGGTTGTTCGTTTGGATGTTGGGGTCAAAGTGGTGAAACAAGGTATGTACAAAGTGGTTGACGTTGCTGGCGCGAAACGCGGATTGCACGCCGTTGCGCACTTGCCTCCAAAAGGGCAGAAAGAGCTGGTCGTCGATCCCTGCTTTTTTCATCTCGTACACGAGCGCTTGGGCATCGAGGTCGCCGACCAGATGGGTAACATACAGCTGCCCCGACAAGACGAGGTGGTAGCCCACGATGTACTTTCGCTTCCAGTTGTAGATGATGTCGTGCGGGATCGGTATCCCGGAGGTTTTGGCGAGGTTGGCGGCCATGGACCGCTGGTTGACGCACCTTAACAGCTGTACGCGCTCGATGGGGCGCAGGTCGCTCATGTTGTAGTCGCGGTAGGCGTGGACGTACAGGTCGCAGTCGCTGGTGCCGTTCCACTCGAGCTCGTTATGCAAGATGGACGGCAACGCGTCGATGCTGCTGTGCAAGCGGCGCCGGCCAAATAAGTCGCTAAAGAAATCACCCGTCGCCTCCGCCGCTTCCCCCAAGGAAGGCGGTGCGCTGTACGAGGCCGCTTCGAACCCGATGCATCCCATGTCGCAAAAGTCGCCAAACGTCAAGGTGCATAGCACCCCTTGCAAGCTGTTGCATATGTCGCCGGAAATGTCGCGAATAAACTGCCCCACCGGCCCCAGCAGCTGCATGATGGCATCTAGCACCTTTCCAGCGTTTTTCATGACCATCGTGATGGCTTTGGTAATTAGTGACCACAAATCATCGAAGAATTCCGTGTAGACACCACCACCGGTGAACATTTCGATGACGCCGGCGAATACTTTCATCATCAGCACGATGATTTCCATGGCGACGTCGTTGAGCAAGTTGCGGACGATGACGAGGATGGTGTCCAGCGTGCGAAAGAACGCGCCGCCGCCTCGCACCACCGCTTCAAAGAGCGTCTCGAACCCCTGCAGCAGCCCGCGGAGCCAATTGATCAGAATGTCCATCTCGGTGATGATGAAATTGAACCCGGGCTGCTCGATCCCTTTGTCGAACCCCGCGGTCCCGTCCAACACGCTGCCTAAAAATTGAACGGCGGTGTTGAGCATGTTGAGGGCTTCGATGGGCGCGTCCAGCAAGCTAAAGAGTATCTTGGCCACGCCAACGCGCATGCCGTCGTTTCCCAAGCCTGCCAAAAACGCGGAGATAGTAGAAGCCAACCCAGCTGCCGTGCGCTGCAAATCGCAGAGTCGATTGCCCAAGTTGATAGTCAGTCCGCTGGTGGAGCCTCCGATCAGCTCGAACAGGGTCATTTCGAGCTCGCGCACCTCGTAGGTGATCAATCGCACCGCGTTGCGCACCGTCATGGACGCGGAACAGATGATGTCGTGCGACCCGTAGAGGCTGCACGAGTCGGTAGTGTAAGCAACCGCCAGCGCATCGTACAAGGCTTTCTGCTGGTTGAATTCTCCTTCGGTGTAGCGCAAGATCGACGTTTTCCCGAGCTCGTAAGACTTGTCCTCGCAGTAGCTGCTCTCTGCGGTGTCGTAAGCCGGGTGCAAGTCTTCGAAAAAGTAATCCACGGCCAACGCCAAGCGATCGGTGTAATAGAGTCCCCATTCAAAGTGGTAGGTGTTGCACCAGTGTACCGAGTGGTTGTAGATGCCTTTGAGAACGGGGTTGCTAAATGCGGTTTGCGTCACCTCTTGCTCGTCGTCGGGGAAGGTGTAGATGCAGCTACACAAGCTGGTGTCGTTCAGCGGCAAGCCAATGTTGCACATGCACCCTTCTTTGTTTTCCTCGGTGCACAATTCGTCGCCTCCCCGCTTGTTGGTCGTCACGCTGCACATCATAAATCGAATGTGGTCGTGGATGGGTTCGCAAAGGTACGCGTTTCTGCCAAAAGACGCACGTAAGAAAGCATATCCACTCTTAGGCGGCGAGCATTCATTTATCTCTTCTCCCTGCTCCTCCCACCACCGTTCCAGCGCCAGCTCCGAGACGCCGTAGCCGCAATTCACCTTTCGATCGAAGTATTTCCCCTCCAAGATGTCGGGAAGGTTGAGCGCAAACTTGATGATCGATCGCCAAAATTCCAGCGTCAACAAATTGCTGGTGTGGGTAAAAAACTTGTACTTGTCGCTGATGGAGGAGGCGGACGACATCAATTGCGTGATGCGATCGATGTTGCCAAAGACGTTGGCTTGCAAATTGGGCTGGCCGCAGAACGGATCGTACGTGGGCACGCCGAAGGGATGCTCCGGAGTGTAAACGGCCTCTTGGTAGTCGTACGGGACGTCGCACTTGCACTCGCCCGTCGTGGTCATGTCCCACGTGATGTTGCGCCGGTATGCGCAGGTCACAGCCACGTCGCGCGGGTAAGATGGTCCGTCGTAGCGCTGAATCGTGCGCAACAAGTTTTGCTGCTGCGTAAACACGGATTTCCACAGCACCTCGGTCGCAAAGTTCCACGCCACGTACAAGACGTTGATCGGCAGCGTCGCCGTCAGGTAAGGGATGCACGCGAGCGCGACCGTCCACTTGTCGGAGGCTCCGCAATTCACTTGGACGTGGTCGGGGATGCCCACGATGTCGAACGAGCCGTCGTTGGCCGCCGTGTCGACCAGCTCGTTGGCGAATTTGTCGATGATTTCGGCGCCCCAGTACCAGATATTGGCCGTGTTGTAGAGATACAGATCTAGCTGCCGGATGCTCTGGTCGATGCGAAAGGCCTTCATCATGTAGTCGACGTTGGTGATGTAGTTGGGCAGCGGGAGCATGATGTGGATGGTGATGCGGTAGAGGCTGTGCAGAAAGTGCGTGCCCGTCATCAACAGCCGGCTCGTGGTGGTAAATACAAATTCCCGCGGTAATCTTTGAAAGCGAAAGTTGTCGATAAAGAGCGCGATCGTCTTTTTGAGCCCATCTTCCAACACCCGATCCAAGTACTTTCCCGTGTAAAAGATGAAGCCGTTTAAATGGTACAGGGGCTTCTGCAACGTGGGGAATTTGGACAAGGTGGGTAGCAGCTGAAACACGGTTTGAATGGCGGAGACCAAGAAATTGAAGAGGTGGTTGATCGCGAGCGGCAGCTCCTTTTGGCGAAATAACACGAAGGCGATGTCGATGACATCTTTCAGCCCCTCGCAAACGCACGTGGAGATGGATTGCTGGTGTGCGACGATGCCTTGCGCCTTCACAAACACTTCGGTGACGTTCAATTCGTTGACAAAGATGTTGTTCTCCACCGACATCTCGCCCGTGCCGGACCAATAAAAGACGGATTGAAAAATGGCAACGAGCATCTCGATGAAAAGCCGCACGGTGCCGACCACGCTGGACAAATCGCACTTGACGGCGATCGCGATGGTGCCGCTGGTGGCCTGTGACAAGACCACGTAGTAGTAGTTGTAGGTGGGTATCAGCAGGTCGTAGAAGAGGCGGATAAATTGCCCCCAAAAGAGCAGCACGTTCTCGAACAGCGGCTGCAGCGCGCATCGGTAAAAGCTGTCGGTGCTGCTGAGCACGAGGCTGGTGTTGCTCGACACTTCGACCAGAAACAGCGCGATGGCCGCCAGCAACGCGAACTTTTTGCCGTTGCGCACGCTGTTGGACGCAAAGGTGAAGGCGGAGGACGTCGCGAGCGACACCACGTCCCCGGCGGCGTCCACGATGGTCGTCACCAACAGCGTCGTCTGCAGCATGATGACGTTGCTCAGCGTGGGTTCCGGGTGCCGATCGCTCTGCTGATGCAGCACGTTGACGTAGTAGGTGACAAAGAGCGACGCCAGCATCAGACCGGCGAAGGTCAACATGGCTTGCAAAAAAAGTAACATTATTATGTACAGGTATTATTTTATATATACTCCATCTCAGCAGAACGAATACAGGCAGTGTGATTCGCGTGGCTTTTTGACCGAATGCGTTATCGTCTTTACCCATGGAACGCGCCGTTGTTCGCTTTGGCAAAATTGCGCGAGATCTTGAAAGAGGCGGATACACTCGTCGCTGTCGTAGCTATTTACAGGGTGATGGAGAAAACCGTACTTCTCCGCGGTGCTGGCGCCCAGCTCGTGGTGGTCGATCGAGACGATGCAATAGCGCTTGCCGTATTGCTTTTGCTTCACGTCCGACAGCTGCTGCATCATCGCGCGAAAGCTGCGCTCGGTTCTATATACAAAGATGCAGAGGTCGATGGAGGGCAAAAACGCCTCGACGACGTGTTGAAAGCGTTCGCCGCCCGCCGTGTCCCATATGTGTATGTCGACGTCGGTGCTTTTGTACAGGTGAAAATCGACGCCGATGGTGGGGCAATAGCGCGTGCTGGGCGTTTGCCGCAAATGGTTGAGGAGCTGGGTTTTTCCGACGCATCGTGGTCCGAGCAAGATGGCGTTGACTTTCAGTTTCACTTTTGAATTTTGTTGCATATATATCGCTCGCGCCGTTCCTTTATAATCGATGGCCTCTGTTGCGCCCACTCGCCCTGCATTTTGGATTCCCGACGCGTCTGCGCAACATTGCAAGTCGTGCAAGGAGGTGTTTGGCTACATCTCGCGCAAGCACCACTGCCGCTCGTGCGGCCATATCTTTTGCAAGCATTGCGCGTCCCAGTTCTCTTCGATTCCGAGCTATTTGCCCAAGACCTTGCACGTCAACGAGGTGAACAAAGATGTCCGTCTGTGCTCGCCGTGTTTTCGCCGGCTCGCGGTGGCAAAGCGGTCGCGCAAATTGGTGCACATCTTCTCGTTTCTTCCCTTGCCGATCGATGCCTTTGTCGCCTTGATGGGCGTCAGCAAGCTGTGGAGGCAAGCGGCCATGCACATCATCGCCGTGTTCAAAGGCATTCAGTACAAAAACAGCTACGAACGCTTCACGAAAATCGAGCGCCGTCTGCTGCGGACCAACTGGCGAAGTTTTGCGGGACACTCGCGGCTGATGATGCAGACGATCCGGTGCTTGATTGGCATCGATCCGTCCATCTCGCACATGGTGCGCGCGTTCAAGACGCAAAGCAAGACTATCCCGTGCAACCAGTGTCTGTGCGACAAGGCGCTCTGCAACGAGGAGTTTTCCATCTTCGAGCTCATCGAGTGGATCTGCGCGTTTCCCAACAAGCAGATATTGGAAAATGCCGAGGCGGAGGTGTGGATCGGCACCTTGCTGGCGCAGAGCAACATCGAGTGGCTCTGCATCTTCGTGCCGTGGATCGTGACAATCGGCACCACGAGCGCCTGCCAGCGGCTGCTGCATAACTACGTTTTGCCGCTGGTGACCACGCACGAGAATTTTTGCTTCAAATTTTACTACGAGTGCCACTTGTCAAAGAGCGTCGACACCGCCACCTCGGATTTTTTCGTCGCGATGATGGAGCGCGTGCTGCAGATGGTGACGCAAGAGATGCGCGACAAGTTGGCCAAAGTTGACCTGTTCATCTACTACTTGAAAAACCCGACCAAGCAAAAGCAGGCGCGGATCGACGAGCTGTACCCGGTGTGCATGCCCTACGACCCGTCCGTCGTCGTGACGAAGGTCCACCTCGACCAGATGAAGCAGCTCAACACCTTCACCAAGCCCATCGTGATCCCGATGGAAACCAACAAGGGCACGAAAATGATCTTGCTGAAAAACGAAGATTTGCGAAAAGATCGCATGGTGGTGTCGATCAGCTACATCTTGACGATGCTCAACGACAACTTTCAACTGACGCCCTACAACGTGTACCCGGTGTCCCCGACGCATGGATGGATCGAGATGCTCGACGACACGTCCACCTTGTACGACATTCAACAAACGACCACCTTGCAAAATTACATCTTGAACAACAACGCGACGCTCAACGTCAACGAAATTCGGCGCCAATTCATCAAATCCTGCGGCTCCAACTGCGTGTTGACCTACATGCTCGGAATAGGCGATCGCAACTTGCACAACATCTTGGTCACGCCGAAGGGCAACTTGATCAACATCGATTTCTCGTACATTTTGGGCGCCGATCCAAAGTTCAACAGCGCCGAGATGAAAATTACCAAAGACATGGTGGATACGCTCGGCGGCAAAGAGTCGGAAGGATTTGCCTCGTTTCAATTGTTTTGCCGTAACGCTTACCAAAAAATCCGGCGCTACACGTCGTTTTGGTACACGCTGTATCTCTACTTGGCGGTCGTGTCTCCGCCGATTCACGACTTGCACAACGACGTGGAGTCAATCAAGCAGTTTTGCGAGGAGCGGTTGATGACCAGCCTCACGGACGAGGAGTGCGACGTCCGCATCGTGGACATCGTCAACAAAAACAGCAACCCGAGCTGGCAGCAATATTTGAGCGATTATTCGCACGGGCTGAAAACGTCCTTGACCAGTTTAATATTTGATATGGAGCTGTGAAAAGGGAAAATGTTGTATAAAGCTGGCGCATTTGCTTTGGTAAATATGAAACGCTACGAGAAGCTGCAGGAACCACCGAAGCAAGTTTGTACCCACCGATGGTTCATGGCCATCGTGGTGCTACTCGGCATTCAAAGCGCCGTCTTGGTCGGCATGGTCATCGGCGGCATCGTCACCTACGACAACAACAAAGAAAGCATCGATGCGTGGATGAATTTGCCGTGGACATCGATCGCAGCCTCGGTCGACAACGGCTACAAAACGCTGCAGCAGACGCCTATTCACGAAACATTGACCAACGCGTATGTATCCACAGAACGCGTCAAGCAACTCATCAACTACCACGAAGGCACGACACTCAAATCGTTCAAGCAATTCAGCGACGAGATGGCGGCCAACAAATACCTGTTTCAAAACGTCGCGCAAGCCTCTGCCGATGTATTGCCGGTGATCCAACAGCTGAAAAAAGCATTGGGCGACGAACCCATCGCAGACGTGCACAGCTTGGTGGCGCAGAGCAAGCATCTGGTCACGTTGCTGACGGATGACGAGATAAAAAGTACATACTTTGCCGCGATGGCGCTGATCAAGGACATGGACATGCTCATACGCACGCATCAAGCGAAAGAATTCATGGAGAGCGTGAGCAAAGCCAGCAATGCGTTCGCCACGTCGTTCACCAACAGCAACATCAACCGGACGATACATGCCATAGAAGATTTTGAACACTCTGTGCACAAAGCGGAGGCGAGAATGGAGCGCGTCGGTGAAATATTAGCAAAACCGTGATATAAATTAGAATGTATATATGATAAAATTATGAAGTTTCTGTACGTATTTTTTTTACTGCTTCATTCCCTACAAGCGTATCACAAAACCTCGCTACTCTTGACCAGTATCAAGCTGCGGTGCGCCATCGTGCCCGAATTGACGTGTACCATGCACGACGACGTCTTGGTTGTCGAGTGGAACGCACACTTGCCCAAGCATACGCTGATGGTCTTCAACGAACATGCGCGAGAGTTGGTGACGGGCGAGCTTGCGCTGCAAGTTATCATGCAATTGAGCCGGTGGAAACCTGCGCACCGCGTGACCATCATCCCGGTGCTCAACGTCTGGGGTAGGCGCTATGTGGAAGCTGGTCATCCTTGTCAACGGAAGACCGAGAGGGGAATTGACCCAAATCGTAACTACCAAATACGAGGCTTTAATGAACATAGATATAAAAAATCGAGTGAAGAATATGAAGGCCCTCATCCCTTGAGTGAGAAAGAAAGCAAATTAGTCTCTTCGCTATTGCTTCAAGGTGTAAAACGATACATAAATGTTCACAGTGGTGAGAAAAGTATTTATATGGGATATGATTCCAAAATTGGTGTAAGGCCAAAAAATTATGATGTCATGGCGAAGAATATTAAAAAATGGGGGGAAATGTGTTCAGAATGTGCTATAGGTCCAGCCGCATCGACCAGCTCATATAGGGCCTATGGTACGAGCGTCGATTACGCTCTCTACAACGGCATAGAGGAAGCGTACACTCTGGAAGTATATGGTGGTATTAGTTACGACTGTGAAAAAATGTTCAACCCATCAAGCGGTGAATTGCAAGCGGTGTTGAATAAGTGGAGTAAAATTATAAAAGAGATATTGTAAACTTATGATCAAATGAACTATAATACTATTTGCCAAAATTTTTCGAGTTTAGACAACTGAAGAAACACTTTCCCATTGTTTCTTTTTTTTCATGGAACTTTCTCTTCTCCTTATCATACCATGGCGCAATTTCTCCCTTCTTGTACCACATTGGTCTTTCCCTTCTGTTTTTAGATAAGTGGGAATTACTTCTGGTGTATCTAAACCATCCGTTTGGGAATACATTGAAACTTTTTTCCACAAAAATGAAACCAATCCATGTTCGTGGTAAGTTATCATATAAATACTTAATCCCTTCCTTTGTAAAATATATTTCACCTAAGTTTATGCCATATACATGCGATTTTTCTCGTGATAGCATTTGTATTAACGCCTCTGAAACTTCCTCATTCCACGGTGTTTTGTCATTTGCGTCACCACCTTTTAAATTCAAAAATTCGACGTTTCCCATGTCTGCCTTTTGAAATATATCTATTGCACCTTTACGACTAAATTTCCAATCCGTTGGTAAATCATTTGGACCACCATTTGCTGATGTACAATAGATGTCTTTGTGAATATTCTCTAGCCATCTAGCCGTTTTTTCTAAGGCAGTACCAAAATACGGTTTACGCGTCGCTTTTTTATACCGATTGGGGTATGCTGGACGCTTCAATGGATTCTCAAGGCAGCTCTTACAAAAAAAATGTGTATATGGTAATAGATGCTTTTCTTTAATTCCTAAACATTCCTCACAAATGGCATTTGTACATAAATCGCAGGCATATAGCGTTAATTTTTTTATCACCGCGTAATTGCAACATGCACAACAGTCATCATTCTCATGCTTTTCTTTAACAGATCCAATACGAAGTTTATCCCCTTTCTGTATTCTAGCATTACAATTTGAATACTGTATGTCCCATTTATGCTTTGATGCAATACCACTGCCATAAGGGGCATATAAAAACTGACCAGCTTTCACATCTTTTTCCGTTTTCACTGTTCTTGCATTTGTTATTTTACAATTAATTTTATGGCTATAATTATCATCCACAATCGTATTTATCTTGTTCATTAATGATTCTGGATGTGACACTTTGAATTTTTTTCCTTGAGGAAAACAATACAATCCATCAACTGGAGCATCTGCTAGCTTTTTCTTGAAACGAAACGCACCTAAGCTTGTATTTTTTTTTATATCAGTCACTGCTTTCAATCCCCAGCCAGCGGATTTTGCGAAAGATGATGTTTCTTTTTGCAACTTTACAACGATACCATCTCTTAACTTATAATGATAATTTACAACATACTTGAAACGAGATTTTTTATCATGCGTTTTGCATAAAAGTGCTTTAGTCATTTTTA
>Ga0114934_10001198_pt1 | contig 16830 bp, 16 predicted proteins | sample 4SBtaG_2_FD_99695 | JGI IMG/M metagenome (GOLD analysis project Ga0114934, IMG submission 99695) | Deep subsurface microbial communities from Kolumbo volcano to uncover new lineages of life (NeLLi) - 4SBTROV10_white metaG | ecosystem: Environmental > Aquatic > Marine > Volcanic ... | reverse complement strand
GTGCAAGCCTTTCTGAGAACGCCTGATGAGAAGCTTGCCAATCGATATATGAAAATGACTGGCGTTTATCTGAAGATGTACGTGAAATTACTGGGTGAATATCCCTATGGCAAGTTTGCATTGGTTGAAAATTTTTGGGAAACGGGATATGGCATGCCTTCGTTTACCCTGCTGGGTCCTCGAATTATTCGTTTTCCCTTTATTTTGTACTCTTCATATCCTCACGAGCTGTTGCATAACTGGTGGGGTAATTCGGTGTATGTAGCCATGGAAAAAGGAAACTGGTGTGAAGGTTTAACGGCTTATATGGCCGATCATATGCTAAAAGAACAGCGGGGTCAGGGTGCAGCCTACCGCCGAAGCACGTTACAAAAGTTCACCGATTTTGTCAATCCTGATAACGATTTTCCGGTGGTTGATTTTCGCGAAAGGCATAATGCCGCTGAAGAAGCCATTGGTTATGGGAAATCACTGATGTTTCAACACATGCTGCGGCATAAGTTTGGAGATGCCCTTTATATTCAGGCATATCGTAAATTTTATAAAGATTATCGATTTAAAATTGCTTCTTTTGATGATATTCGTCACACATTTGAGCAGCTTACTGGCTCAGATTTAAAACCCTTTTTTGATGAGTGGCTTACCCGAAAAGGGGCGCCACAACTTTCGCTGACTGATGTCAGGTTACAAAAGAAACATAAAAAGGTTCAACTCTCCTTTTCACTTTCGCAGGTTCAAAAAGAAGATTTTTTCCCCATGGAAGTGCCGGTAGCCATTTATTTTGAAGATACGGTAAAGGTGATTAAAACCAAGATGACTCAACGAAAAAATTATGTGAAGGTGGTGTTTAATCGTCCACCGATACAAATGTTTGTTGATCCGGGTTTTGATGTGTTTAGACGACTCGATAAAGGGGAAGTTCCCCCTTCACTGACCCAGCTTTATGGAAATAAACAAGGCACGATTGTTCTTCCACATGCCGGTAAAAATCTGGATGCCTACCGGCAGTTGGCTCTGACATGGAAAAAAATGCAGGAAGCCCAGGGAAAATCGCTGTCCATCGTGATGGATAATACGCTTGATAAAATTCCGGTGGAAGGAGCTGTTTGGGTATTGGGCTTTGAAAACAAATTTGCCGGTCAATTTTATGTCGAAAAGCAGTTCAAAAGTTACTTCTCTTCAAAACAAATAGCAACTCTCGAAAGGCTTCGAAAAGAAGGATCACTGGTGTTTGCGATTCCCAACGGTTTGAACAGAGCCCAAACCATTGGTTTTGTAGGGGCAAATGGTGCAAAAGCCCTTTCGGGTCTGGCCAGGTTGTTACCGCATTACGGAAAATATTCGTATTTGGGTTTTGAAGGGTTAAGGCCTGACAATGTTTTAAAAGGAACTTTTCCACCGCTTCATTCTCCTTTACAGCATCATTTTATCACAACAAAAAAGCCCGCCTCCCTTCCTGCAGAGAAGGCCTTGATTTCGATGTAATAATCAGCCTGATACAAATTGCTTGTCATGCCTACTGAATCATCACCCTAACCTTGGGGAAATCTCCATGGCTTACCCTTACATTGTAGGTTCCGTTGATGGTGCTACCCGACAAAAATCGGGTACCAATAATGTAATATTTAATGGTATGAACAGATTTAGGGGCATCAGGATCTGTTGGCACAGGCGTTATTAAACAATCAATGGGAACCTTCATCCGGATGGGTTTTGAATAAATTTTCGCACTGGTCGCTGACATGCCTGTTCCGGTGGCATTGGTAAACTGAACGTAAGCCAGTGCTTTTTCAACTTTTTTGATAAAATATTTTTTGGCCATGGGGAAAAGATGGATAAAATCACCTCCATGGTTGGTGAGGGAAACCGTAACGCGATACAGGTCTTCTCCTTTTCTGGTTTTCTTTTTAGCTGCGATATAGCTGACGGCTATTCCGTTTATCTCTTGTGATTCTCCCGGTTTTAAATTGATAAAATCCTGACCAAAAGCGGTGGATATAATCAGAAACATGGACAAAAAGAGTAGAGCGTGTCGATGAAATTTCATGTCTTTTTATTTTAATGATGAAAAGATAGATTATCTTGAATGTGTAAAGGTAAGCATATTTTTATAAATTTATGAATCAACAAGTTGTAAGTTTCGTAAACTCGCGGGTGTTAAAAGTTTCATAATAAAACCCCTTTAGCAAAGATAATTACTATTTTTGGACTAAAAAATCATGGGAAATATTCTACTTTTAATTCGAAACAAACTGTATCTGTTTGTGGCTGTTGCTTTTGTGTTGGCCCTAGCCGCAGGGGTTTATCTGCCGATGAGTGAAATCAACATCAAGCCCATCAGCATGTTTGCTGTGTTTATGATGCTCTACCCCATGCTTACCGGTATGGCGGTTGAGAAGGTGAAAAAGGCCGGGCGTAATTATAAATTGATCGGGCTAACCCTCTTTTTTGCATTTGTCATTGCCTCCGTGACAGCCTATGTGTTGTCGCGAAGTGTATTTGCATCGCAACCCGAATTAGCCTTGGCCATCATTCTGGTGGGAGCCATTCCCTGTTCAAATATGCTAATCGGATGGAGCGGAATTGCTGATGCAAGCGTGGAAGATGCATTGGTAATTGCTGTCATTGGCTTGCTGCTGATCCCTTTTTTGTCGCCAATTATTATCCGGTATAGTGGTGGGCCTATTATCCCCATCAACACAGGCAGACTTTTCTTGAATTTAGTTTTGTACATCCTGGTGCCCCTTATTTTGGGCTATTATACCCGGCGTACAATTATTAAAAAGAAGGGGCAACCCTATTTCATGAACCTTAAGCAGTATTTTCCTGGGATTTCTGCCAGTGGTATTCTGATTATTGTTTTCTTTTCGGTGGCAAAGGTGGCTCCTGTAGTCATTAAAGAACCCATTGTTTTTTTGCTGGTGGCAGGTGGCTTGTTTACCTATTATTTGGTTCAAACGTTCTTATCGCTGGTGGTTGCCAAACTGTTTCGATTCAATTATGCCCAGGGAATGATTCTTATTCTGGGTGCAACGGCCAGCTCGCAAGCCATTTCATTGGCCTTGGCGGCTACCATGTTCGATAGCATGACGGTTTTTGCGCTGTCATTTAAACCCATTCTGCAGGTTTTATACATTATGTTTCTGATTTACGGGCTTGGGCCACGAATTAAAAAATATTTGGATCGTTAATCCCGATGAGAGAAATCGGGCGATTTAGCCGGAAAGGATAGCTGCTGAACAATATTGAAACATTGAATAAACAGTTCTGTTAAAAGCAACAGGGTACAATTATTACTTTTACAAAAAAACGTTTTCATGAAAAATAGAATGTTCGTCGTGTTTTTTTCGGTGGTCTTGCTGATCTATGCATGCGTCAATTATTATATTATTGAAAGAGGGCTACAACTTACAACTCTTGATGGGGTTTGGAAGTCTGTTTGGATATGGGGTATCGTTTTTTTGGCGGGTGCTTATGTGGTGGGACGGTTCTTTGAGCGGTTTAATATTCATCCATTTGCCACGTTGTTCATTTGGATAGGCTCTTTTTGGCTGGCCATCATGGTTTATCTTTTCCTTCAATTGCTATTGGTCGATGCCATTCTTTTGCTGAATCAATGGCTTCATTTTATCCCCAATGGTATAGCCATCAATTCGATACACACAAAACATATCATTGCAGGTGTAATAGTGGTTGTCACTTTTGTTGTGGTGTTGGTCGGGCACTTAAACACATGGTTTCCTCGAATCAAACGAATAAACCTGGCCCTTTCAAAAAGGGGTGGAAAACGTAAAAACCTGAAAATCGTGGCTTTTTCTGATGTGCATTTGGGTACGATTATCGAAAAGCGACATCTGGTTCGAATTGTGGAAAAGGTGAATGCCCTTGCGCCCGATGTGATTTTGATACCGGGTGATATAATCGATGAAGATATTGCCCCGGTTATTCGAAGTAATGTGGGTGACACGTTACGACGTTTAAAAGCCCAAGATGGTGTTTTTGCCGTAACCGGAAACCATGAATATATTGGCGGCGTACAAAAAGCAAAAGAATATTTGCAACTGCATGGAATTCGGTTGTTAAATGATGAAGCGGTTTTTATTGATGAATCGTATTATCTGGTTGGTCGCGAAGATCTTATGAAAAAACGAATGGGTAAGGAAGGACGCAAAGATTTGTCTCAAATCATGACTTCGGTGAATAGGAATTTTCCGGTGATTTTACTTGACCACCAGCCTTTTCATTTGGAGCAGGCGGTTGAAGCCGGTATTGATTTACAACTGTCGGGCCATACGCATCACGGTCAGTTGTGGCCGTTTCAACTCATTACGCGATGGGTATACGAAAAAAGTTGGGGATACCTTAAAAAAGGTTCTACCCATTTTTATATTTCAAGTGGAGTAGGGGGGTGGGGCCCGCCTATTCGTACGGTTAATCGTCCGGAAATAATTCAAATTAATCTTTCTTTCAATGGAAAAAACAGATAAACTTTATTTGCTGTGGACCAGCGGTGAAAAAATCACCTTTGATGAAATGGTATTTATGTACGCGTTGAACAGCATAAAACGTCATTGGTGGAAGGAGGTAACTCTCATTATTTGGGGGGCTTCGGCTCATCTGGTTGAAACCGATCAGGAGGTCAGAAATAAACTAAAAGTATTGTTTGATGCCGGTGTGCAAATTTCAGCCTGTAAGGGTTGTGCCGATAATCTAAAGGTTACGGATTTGCTTGAAAAGCTGGGTGTTGAAGTCAAGTATTGGGGTGTTCCGCTCACAGAGTTGCTCCATGCCGACGAAAAGATATTGACAATTTAATGTAATGGTTCTCTGTCCCATGCGGTGGATTTTTCATTAGGCCTTTTTTTTCGCTTCATTGGTTTGGCCTGATTCAATTTTCTCTTGTGCCGGCCATTCAAGCGCCACGGTTTTTAAAAAATTTGATTTTAAGGGGGATGTTGTATACCTTTGAGGGTATCCAAAATCGATATACCATGAAAGCTAAGAATGTCATTCAAAGTTTGATGTCAATGGCGGGTATCGAAATCAATGGTAACCGGCCATTTGATGTCCAAATTCATGATGAGCGAACGTATCAACGTTGGCTCGCTGAGGCCGAGATGGGGCTGGGTGAATCCTATATGGACGGCTGGTGGGATTGCGATGCGCTCGACCAATTGATCAACAAAATATTGCTTGCTCATCTCGATCAAAAAATAAAAAGAAACTTCCGCACCGCTCTGTTTGTTTTGTCAACCAAAATCTTTAACCAGCAAACAAAATCAAAGGCTACCGTTGTTGGTAAAAGGCATTATGACCTGGGAAATGAACTTTTTAGCCGGATGCTCGATCCGTATATGAACTACTCATGCGGCTATTGGCAAACAGCCAGTCATTTAAATAATGCACAATTAGCCAAGCTTGATTTGATTTGTCGAAAACTACAGTTGAAACCGGGGATGAAAGTGCTTGACCTGGGGTGTGGATGGGGCGGATTTGCCAAATATGCCGCTCAAAATTATGGTGTGGAGGTGGTTGGTGTAACCATTTCGAAAAATCAGGCCCAATTCGCTAAAACCTTTTGCAAAGGGCTTCCCATCGAAATACACCTCATGGATTATCGTGATGTAACAGGAAATTTCGATGCCGTGGTTTCCATTGGCTTTTTCGAACATGTGGGGTACAAAAATTATGGAACCTACATGAAAGTGGTGGACCGGTGTTTGAAAGAGGAAGGAATTTCGTTGCTGCATACCATTGGAAATAATACCAGCTTAACTTATGTGAATGGCTGGACCAATAAATATATTTTTCCTTATGGCATGATTCCCTCAATGGCTCAAATTGCCAAAGCCGCCGAACCCTTTTTTGTGATTGAAGACGTTCATAATTTCGGTCCTGATTATGATAAAACGCTGATGGCCTGGTATGCCAATTTTGAGAAGGCTTGGCCCGATTTAAAAGACCAATACGATGAACGTTTTTACAGAATGTGGCGTTATTATTTATTGAGTAGTGCCGGTGGATTTCGTTCGCGATTTAATCAATTGTGGCAGTTTGTCATGACCAAACCGGGAAGGAAACAGCCTGAAACGCGCTTTCCAAATGAATCATCCGTTTTGCCGGATGGGGGACAAAGCGGTTAAACAAATAAAACATCAGATTAAAAAAGGGAATAAGTCCCTCAACTTTTGACTTTGCTTCAGACGCGTACCAAAGAAGTGCAAAGGAACAACATAATCAGAGGTTTTCGGAATATTCCAAACCATCAGATGAACAATTCTTCGATTTCATTGATTGCGCGTGCTTTCAATATGGGATAAATCATTAATTTTGCCTCTTATGTAAAATATTTTTTATAAAATTCCGTATTTTAAGCAAAGACAAATTTGAAAAGAAAACCGGTTCACCGATATAGCCTCTTACTCATCATCGTTTTGGCGATGATTGGTTTTTCATCGTGTTCTACCAAACGAAATACGGCTGCTGCACGTGCCTATCATTCGCTCACCAGCCATTACAACGTATATTGGAATGCCTTGAATAATTTGAATGAAGGAATTACTTTTCTTAAAAAAAACCAAACCGATCGTTTCGATCAAACCTTGCGCCTGTATAATTACGGTGATCAAAAACTGGCAAAGCAGTTGAAGACGAAAATGCAGCGAACCATTCAAAAGGCTTCGAAGGGTATACAACATCATTCCATGGTGTTTGGCGGTAAAGAAAAAATCAAGTGGGTAAGAGAGAGTTATCTGCTAATGGGTAAGGCGTATTTCTATGCTCACGATTATGTGCCGGCCAAACGGGTTTTCGATTTTGTAGCAAAAAAATATCTTTCAAATCCCATTCATTACGAAGGGATGTTGTGGTTGGCCAAAACAGCCATCGAAACGGCCAATTTTGAAAAAGCCGAGGCCATGCTTAACCTGTTATACAGTCAGCGTGATGCCGTTGATTTCCCCTTTGATGTAAAAAACAAGCTTCCTTTGGTTATGGCTGATTTTTATCTGGCAAAGAAGGATGAACAATCGGCTTATCCCTATCTTGAAAAGGGCTTACACCTTGTGCATAATCGTGATATGCGCAGCCGTATTTTATTTATCCTGGGACAAATCGACCAAAATAAAGGTGATTTAAAAGAGGCTTCCAGTCGTTTTAAAAAAGTCATTAAACTGAATCCTCCCTTTCAAATGGCTTTTGAGGCACGTCTGAATTTAGCCAAGAGTTACGATACGCTGGCGGGTGACACCCGTGAAATTACCCGGTCTCTGGAAAAAATGGCGGGTAAAAATCTGTATGTCGATTATCGTGATCAAATTTATTATGCTTTGGCAGGAATTGCCGAAAAAAATCATCAGGATAGTCTGATGGTTGTTCAGTTGAAAAAATCGGTGCGTTATGCCAAAAAAAATGACTATCAAAAAGCAACTTCCGCTTTGAAACTGGCCGATTTTTTATTTGGGTCGGGCAGTTATATTGCGGCTCAGGCCTATTACGATACGGCGGTCAATGCTTTTCCGAATGATTATCCTAACCTTGACTCTCTAAAACAAAGGACTTCCATTTTATCGAATATGGTAAACGATTTACAGACCTTGCATCAACAGGATAGTTTGCAACAGATGGCACGACTTGATAGCGGAGCTTTGTATGTATTGATTGATGCAAAAATAAAAGCCTATAAAAAGCAACTGAAGGCTAAAAAAGAAGCGGATGAAATTGCTATGGCCAATACCCTGTCCAACACGGAAAATGGTTCCCGAAACAACAGACAGGGCTTTGGAGCCGGTGGAGGCTGGTATTTTTATAACGACCAGGCAAAAAAACGCGGATATGCCGATTTTGTAAAACGATGGGGAAAAAGAAAACTGGAAGATTTGTGGTTTATCAGCAATAAGCAAGGGCAGCAGGTTGATTTTGCCGGTCCAACGGAAGAGGCTCAGCAAACGACTTCTGCTTCTCAGCCCAAGACAACAGCCCAAGATTCTAATCCGCTCAGCAGAGCTTTTTATTTGAAATCGTTGCCAAAAACCACCGACGACTTTAAACGATCCGATTCTTTGATGATGCAAGCCTATTATCGGTTGGGTAAGGTTTATTTCGAAGACCTTCACGATACGATTCACGCACTTGATATGTATTCGAAACTTGATACTCGTTTTCCGAACAATCCTTTTCAGCTGGAAAATTGGTATCATTTATATAAAATATATTTGGGGCTCAAACAGGACAGTGCTGCCAAAATCTATCAACAGAAAATACTGAATGTATACCCCGAAAGTTTGTATGCTAAGGTGATTTCGGATCCCGATTATTATAAAAAACTGGAAAAAGCAAAGCAGGAGGCCTCACGACTCTATGGTCGAACTTATGCTGCTTTTCAACACCAACAATTTTACAGGGTGCTTACCTATGTCCGTCGTGCCAGGCAACAATATGCGCAAGATACAGCCTTAATGCCCAAATTTTTGTACCTGCAGGCACTCTCTGTCGGAAAACTGGATGTGCCGGACAGTTTGTATCGCTATTTGCAATCATTTGTTAAACAATATCCGAAACATCCGCTTGCAGGCCGTGCAAACCAGATGATTAAAATGCTACAGAAAGAGTATGGCATTGGTATTAGCAAAGCAGAACAGCAAGCCATGCAAGCCAAAGAAAAAGCATCCCATTCGTTGGGACCCTATGTTTACGAAGGAAAAGGACCTCAACTGATTGTCGTTGTGACCAATCGTAAACAAGTGCAAATCCGCTCACTCATCACTCGACTTGACGATTTTAATAAAAGGTATTTTGGAAAACAAAGGCTGAAAATTAATCAATTGTCGTTGGATAATACCCGTCAACTGGTGAGCGTGGGAAACTTTACAATCCCTGAAGCACAGGCTTATTTAAAGAAATTAAAAAGGGATAGGTATGTTTTTTCGGGGATTGCAACCAAAAAATACCACCTTTTTATTCTTTCGGTTAAAAATTATTCTTTATTTTACCGGGAGAAAAATATTGAACAGTATCAGAAATTTTTTCAGAAATATTACCAATAACCAAACCAAAATCAAAATGATGAAAAAATATAAAAATGGAAATGGAGAAGTACAGGTGCCTAATATTTTAGCTCAGGGTACCCGTTTAACCGGAACCATTGAATCGGAGGGGGATGTGAGAATCGATGGCTGGATGTCGGGGGCCATCATTGCCAAAGGAAAGGTGGTCATCGGCGAAAAGGGCTACCTTGAAGGAGAAATTACCTGTTTGAGGGCTGACATTTCGGGCGAGGTAAGAGCCAGTGTTCAGGTAAAAGAGTTAACCCTGCTAAAGGCATCTGCAAAGGTTTATGGTGATATTACTACCCAGAAAATATCCATTGAACCGGGAGCACTATTTACCGGAAAATGTCTCATGGACAAAGCTCCCAAAATTAATTTGGATGGCAAAGAAACAAAAGGACAAAAAAAATCCGCTTAAATTTTATGCCGTTTATTCGGCTCTGGCCTTCCAAATGGGCTTGCTGATTGTAGCCGGTGCTTTTGGTGGACGCGAAATCGATAAATGGCTGCAATGGCGGTTTCCTGTTTTCACCCTGGTACTAACCGTGCTGGCGGTTGTGCTGGCTGTGCTTTACGGCATCCGCGAAATATTTAAAAATAATCCCTGAGATTTTGTAAGAATCGGAAGACGGGAATAATGAAAATGAACATCCGGTTTGTGTACTTCGGAAAACTTCCGGGGAACAAAACTGAAAAGCAAATAAAACAACCAATTATAAAACTATAGTTTGATGAAAAAAGAAAACACAAAGTTTATCTTGCCGTTTACCCTTTACAGCCTCTTAATCGGTCTTGTAAGTTTTGCAATCGCACAAGCTTTACCTCAACTAAAAATTACGCCGGTTTATCCCTACCTGCTTCTCTTTTTTTATCTGTTCACCCTGATTACCACCTGGTTTACCCTGAAATCGCTTCGCGATAAGCTAAGCCGCTTTGCCAATATCTATATGATTATAAATTTTATGAAGCTTCTCCTTTTTTCATTGATTATTTTGGTTTATGCCTGGTTGAATCGTAAAGATGCCGGATCGTTCGTTATTACCTTTTTTGTCTATTATCTCTTCTTTACCGCCTATGAAGTGGTTACGCTGAACCGGGCCAATCGAAAAAAATAACCGGTTACCCGGAAAATCATGATTTCCTTTCAATTGATGTGATTCTTAGTTTTTTTAGATAAGATAAGCATCAAACATGTCATTTCCATGTAAATATTCGTTAATTTTATCCTTTTAAAAAAAATAAAGATGCTGGTTCAGTTTGATACGGGAAATTGGTTGTATGTTTTGCTTGGCATTGCGTGGGTGGCCTATTCGATTTATAAAGGAGCCAATAAAAACCAAAATAAGACAACCGAGGGCAGCAACAAAGAGCGTAAAAAAACCTTTTTGGATGATTTGATAGAGGGCTTTTCCGATGACGAAAATATTCCTTATGCTGATGCGGTGGAACCGGTGGCTGATAATAATTTTCGCCAGGAAAATGAAATGGATACGTTTGCGAAGGCGGAAACCGTTGAGTCCGCTGAAGAGAACTTAGTGAACGAGGGGGTTCCGGTTACAAAAAACACAATGAACAAAGCGGCGACAAATTCAGAATCCCCCCGGGGAAATCGAAAAAAGAAAAGAATCAATTTAAAAAAAGCGGTGATTTATTCTGAAATATTACGGCGGCCCTATGAGTAAAGGAAGCCGGGACGCTTTTCGCCAAACCGCTTCATAATCAATAATTCGTGTAGAAAAAAATTCCGAAAAAAGGGCGGATGAGTGGATGAGCCCATAAATTTGTATCTTTGTCGCCTGAAAAGGCTCCTTTGTGTTTAGAGGGGTCTTTTATTATTATAAATAACTGTAATTAAAAAACTTAAAATTATGTCAGAATCCAGGTACTATACTGAAGAAGGCTTGCAGAAATTGCGCGATGAGCTGGATTATATGACTCGTGTTGAGCGGAAAAAAATATCCGAGGCCATTGCCGAAGCACGCGATAAAGGTGATTTATCGGAGAATGCAGAATATGATGCAGCCAAAGAGGCGCAAGGTTTGTTGGAGCTGAAAATATCAAAACTCAGAGACATTATTAGCCATGCGCGTATCATTGACGAATCAAAGATGGACGCTTCAAAAGTGCTGATTATGTCCACGGTGAAGATTAAAAACCTGAAAAACGGCGCCACCATGACGTATATGCTGGTGCCTGAAAAGGAGGCCGATATAAAAGCCGGAAAAATTTCGGTGAATTCTCCCATCGCAAAAGGATTGCTTGGGAAATCGGTGGGCGATAAAGCACAGATTACCGTTCCCGCCGGAACCATTGAGTTTGAAATTGTAGAAATTAGTCGTTAATCGCAGTTGCTTGGTATTTTATCCATGCTTTTGTACCTTTGAAAAAAACAAAAAAATGGCCAGTATTTTCTCTAAAATCGTTGAAGGTGAAATTCCTTCTTACAAAATTGCTGAAACAGCAGATTATTATGCTTTTTTAGACATCAATCCATTGGCAAAAGGCCATACCCTGGTGATCCCCAAAAAGGAAATTGACTACATCTTGGACCTTGAAGATGAGTTGTACAAAGGGCTGTTTGCTTTTGCCAAGAAGGTGGGAAAAGCCATTGAATCGGTGGTGCCATGTAAGCGAATGGGGATTACGGTGATTGGTTTGGAAGTCCCTCATGCCCATATTCACCTAATCCCGATTAACACCATCTATGATATGGATTTCAAGCAACCCAAGCTGAAATTGAGTGGTGAGGAGTTTGAACAAATTGCTGCGGATATTCGCGAGGCCTACAACCGTTTATAAACGTTGAAAAGGTTCGATTTGGGTAGAATCGACCGCCTGTTATTAGCTTATCTCTAATAAAAAAAGCGTGAACCTGAGTCACGCTTTTTTATTTCTGAACCAAGCGGATTTAGTTTTCCAAAACTTTAAACTGGTCTCCGGTTTTTTCAATAATTAATTTATACCAGTTTTCACCATAACCGGGCTGCTTTAGTTGTGGATTGACGTATTTATACCCTTTCTTTGCCGGGCTTTTGGTTTTAATGTTGCCATCCATATACTTCATAAAAAGGAAATGGTAAAGGTTTTTCCATGTTTTAAAAGTTTTTGAAGCCATGCTATTGCTGTAGGTGGTAAGATATTCAACGGCCTTGGCAGGATTTTTAGCATAAAGCACTTTGGCACCGGCATCAACAGCAGGAGTATCTTCTATAAATTGATTTTCCAACTCCGTTTGTACTTTTACAATATCGGGATGGATACGATCCCAGGCTGAGTAAGCAAAATTCTCTACCTGATTAAAAATCCAAAAGCCTGAAGTTTCAGACCACTCCATGATTGAACCATTTCCCACCTTAAAATTCTCAGGAACCTTGGTTATACTCGAATACATGGGCATGTAAACACTTCCCGAAGGATCGTCAACTCCCCACCAAATAATGCCGCCGATGGCATCGGGAAGCCAGCTGCGCGACTGCGCCACAAAAGTAAAACCTGTTTGTTGGGTAGCCGTAGCGCGCTCGTTGCAATATTCAACACCATTTACTTTCCAGGTGAGCGGGCGCCAGCGGTAGGGCAAATGAAAAGGTCCGGCTCCCACATCTTTACTCATGTCAAGCTCGGTACCTTCCAAATGGTTACGCAGGAAAAACATCATGTCCTGAAGACTTATTTTTTTATCCGGTTTTATCCATAAAGGCATTCGGTTAGTAGCATAATGGTTGGGATTGGCTCTGCCGTCAGCAAATTTATCATCATGCTTAACAATACCTTTCGCGTAATCCCAATATTTATTCATCCCCGATTTAACATCGTTAAACATGGTCCAAACCCGGATTTCACAAAAACGAGCCCCTTCAAAATCAACGGGGGCATAGGTGTCGGAGAAAGAAAAATTCTTGTCCTTGCCTTTATACCAGCCATGCTTACGTGCAAATGAAATCACATCTGCTGAATATACCGTCGAAACCGACGGATTAAATATTTTATCGATATCCTTTGAAGTAATGGAAGTTTTTCCATTGGCCAACGGAAAGGTGGTAATCCTTGCCTGATTGGCATGCCCCGAAACATATCCATCCGGAATACGGCGTGCTACCCATACGGCTCCTTTTTCAAATTTTCCTTTTCCAATCATCTCCAAAATCCAAGCCTCGTTTTTATCGGCTATTGAGAAAGATTCTCCTTCACTGTAATAACCATAGCGTGCCACCAGCCCGGTCATCACTTTGATGGCTTCACGGGCTGTTTTAGCACGTTGCAGACCCAAATAAATTAAACTCCCGTAATCAACGATGGCATCGGGTTGATGCTGCAACTCGGCTTTGCCGCCATAAGTGGTTTCACCAATCGAAACCTGGTGTTCGTTCATGTTCCCAATCACATTATACGTTTGATGGGCCTGTTCTATTTTTCCGAGATATTTGCCCGTATCCCATTCGTAAACATCCATCATGGTGCCTTTGGCCCAGATACCGGCAGGCCAGTGGTAAAGTTCACCATAGAGCAGATGCGAGTCTGCATTGTACGAGATCATCACCGAGCCATCAACCGAAGCTCCTTTGGTGACAAGATAATTGGTGCAGGCATTGACCTGATTTTCTGAAATGATGAAAATCATCAGCAGAAAGGAAAGAATAAGCGTTTTGTTTTTATCCATTTTTATCTATTTGTTAAGTTAATCTTTTTAATGAGAAGCACAAAAATAGTTGATTTTATTTAAGGTTCCTGAATGTAGGAGAGATGGGCATTTTTGTATTGTGCCTTTTTAAGTTGATTTCTGAAAGCAATAATCGATTCGTAAGGGCCTTTGGCAGCCGTTAAATTTGAAAGCCATTTGGGAATACTCCCTCCCACGTTAATTTCAACCATAAACTGAACATGTACCCATCCTCCGGGTTCCGGCGTTAAAATCCATTTTGATGTTGAATAAGGAATTCGAATATGTCCCTGTTTGGGAGGAATGAAATCGGGCAGGGCCTCGGCATCAATTTCTATTTCCAATGTTTTGGGATTTTGCCTCAGGTGCCCTTCTACTACAAGGTCGCGATCGACAACCGGCCAGGGGGCATCCGTCTGGGCATAATAAACCCAATGAAAAGGTTTGTCAACCTTTAAAAAGCTTGCATGTTTATTTAGAAAAACCCAGTCTTTATGATTGGCAGGATCTTTTATGATGGCTACCAGCGATGACAGGCTGGTTTTTATTTTGGTGTCAATTTTAATGATGCGGATGCCGGTTGTGGTTGATTTTTTAGAAAATACCGCCACCCCCTTGGTGTCCCGAACACATCGCCACGATTGTTCCTGCCCATAGACCATGGTTTGGAAAAGGGCCATTAAAATGACGATTGCTATTTGGGGGAATTTTCTCAAATTGTTTTACAAAATTTGTAAACTTGATTTCTTATCAATTTCCAACTGGGTTTTTAACGCGGCTAAGTTATCAAATTTTTTCTCATCGCGAAGGCGGTCAACAAATTGAATCATAATCGATTTGTTATAAATGTCTTGATTAAAATCAAAAATATTGACTTCGATGGTTAAATTGCCATGATCGATGGTGGGCCTTACCCCAATGTTTCCCATCCCCTTGTACATTTGGCCGTTTATCAAGACCCTGCAGGCGTAGACGCCATTGGCGGCAATCAGTTTATATTCGTTGGGGATTTCAATATTGGCGGTGGGAAATCCAAGGTTATGTCCAATTCCATAGCCGTGCACCACCTTGCCGGTTATGGCATATTCATACCCCAACAGTTGATTGGCCTCTTTTACCGCACCATGGTGCAGTAAGGTTCGAATTCGTGTCGAGCTAACCGGTTTTTCATCAACGTAATAGGGCTCGACCTGTGCCACTTGAAAATGGTATTTTTCTTTAATTTTATTCAACAGACTGATACTCCCTTCCCTGTTTTTTCCGAAATGATGATCGTATCCGATAATAATCATCTCGGGATGTACATATTTCACCACATAATTGGAAATGAACTCCTCAGAGGAGTTTTTTGAAAATTCTTTGGTGAAAGGAATGATAATCAGGTGGTCGATCCCCGATTTTTCGAGTCGTTCAATTTTTTTCTCCTGGGTATTGATGAATTTTAATTGAGTGCTATCCTGATAAAGGACCAAACGCGGATGAGGATAAAAGGTGATGACCACCGTTTGACCACCCATCCTTGAGGCCTCTTCTTTCATTTTTTTAAAGATAGATTGATGGCCTAAATGCACCCCGTCAAAAGTGCCAATGGTTACCACCGGATGGGGAATGTCTTTAAAATCGGATATGCATTGATATATTTTCAATTTATTGTATTTCCGTTAACTGTGAATCAATTGATTTTTTAAGGCGTATTGGGCAATTTGAACGGCATTGGTGGCCGCCCCTTTACGGATGTTGTCTGCTACAATCCATAAGTTTAAGCCGTTTTCGATAGAGTAATCTTTTCGAATTCTTCCCACAAATACCTCGTTTTTTTCATAAGCCTGAACCGGCATGGGGTAAAGATTTTTCTGAGGATCATCCTGAACGATGATGCCCGGCATGTTTTTTAGTAAATTGGTTACCTGATCCAGCGTAAAGGGTTTTTTAAAAGTCACGTTAACCGATTCAGAATGTCCCCCAAAAACAGGAACCCTGACAGCGGTAGCTGTAATGGCCAGATTGGGAGCGTCTAAGATTTTCCGGGTTTCATTGACCAGTTTGATTTCTTCGGTGGTGTATCCTGTTTCGTCAAAATCGCCGGCATGTGGCAACGTGTTCATATCGATGGGGTGTGGGTAAACAGGAGTGCCTGGTTTGCCTGCTCTTTCATCCATCATCTGCTGTATGCCTTTTGCACCGCTACCACTCACCGATTGGTAGGTGGACACCACAATGCGGTTTATCTCGAATGCAGCATGCAATGGGGCCAGTGCCAGCACCATTTGTATGGTCGAACAGTTTGGATTGGCAATAATTTTGTGGCGTAGTGTTAATACTTTACCGTTAATCTCCGGAACTACCAAAGGAATAGCCGGATCCATCCGCCAGGCCGAAGAGTTGTCGATAACCAAGGTGCCAACTTCCGCAAATTTAGGAGCCCATTGTTTTGATGTTTCACTCCCTGCCGAAAACAAGGCAATATCGGGTTTTTCGTTCACGGCATCTTGAAGCGAAATGACTTCCAAATCATCATCGCGAAAGGAAAGTTTCTTACCCACCGATCGTGCCGATGCTGAAACGAGCAATTGATCCAGGGGGAAATTCATCTCCTCCAATAACTGAAGCATTTTTCGACCTACCAGGCCCGTAGCTCCTACAACTACAACTTTCATAATAAAAAAATATTTACTTTTATGATGCCAATGAAAACTCCTGCAAAAATATTAAAATAATGAAACGCTTTATTTTCTTTCTGTTGCTGCTTCCACCGATGGTAAACGCACAACTCATCGAGCATTTTGATGACCATGATTTCACAAACAATCCGGTGTGGTGGGGCGATGTGGGCCGATTTATTGTCAACGATGCACAGCAGTTGCAACTTAATGATCAGGAAGCGGCCAGTGCTTTTCTTGCTACCGCTTATCCGGATGCCAATCAGTTGGAGTGGCAATGCTGGGTAAAAGCCGGTTTTAGCCCCTCGTCCAATAATTTTATCCGCATTTTTTTGATGAGTAATGATACGGATCTTACCAAAGCGACCAGAGCCTATTACCTCCAGCTGGGCGAATCGGGGAATGGCGATGCTGTTGAATTGTTTAGGCTCGATGGAACCCAAAGAATCTCAATTTGCAGAGGTCC
>Ga0114934_10001197_pt1 | contig 16833 bp, 15 predicted proteins | sample 4SBtaG_2_FD_99695 | JGI IMG/M metagenome (GOLD analysis project Ga0114934, IMG submission 99695) | Deep subsurface microbial communities from Kolumbo volcano to uncover new lineages of life (NeLLi) - 4SBTROV10_white metaG | ecosystem: Environmental > Aquatic > Marine > Volcanic ... | reverse complement strand
TAGGCTATTGATTTATAAGGACGCGTAAATACGTCCCTGTAAGCTCTGCTGCAACGTCCTGTTGCAGAAGCCTGATAAATCAACAGCCTATGCCCACAGAAGAATTTACGCTGAGTAGTTACGGTTTTAATTTAGTTTTCAGTGATGAATCAAAGGGCATCCAAATTGACATTAAGGGATTACACAGTAGAATGGTGGATTTGACAATTTTTGGGTCAGGCTGGTTTGTTACCGGTTGCCACAAATATAGGTCGTTGGAATTTAACAAGATATTAGGAAGGTATAAATGAGTCATACATTATTTGAAGCCAATGCTCAGCGCGTACAACGGTGCGAATTAGCGGTTCCCGGGTCGAACCCTGGCATGTTTGAAAAAGCACTGAATAGTGGCGTGGACTTTATCTTTCTTGATCTTGAAGATGCGGTTGCGCCGGATGATAAGCTTCAGGCGCGTAAAAATGTGATCGAAGCGATCAATGATCTCGACTGGGAAGGTCACGGCATTACCGTATCAGTGCGTATCAATGGCCTGGATACCCAATATATGGTCAGGGATGTTGTGGACTTGATGGAGCAATGCGGCGAAAAACTGAAAACGATTTTAATTCCGAAGGTTGGTGTGTATGCTGATGTCTATATGGTTGAAGCCATGGTTAATCAGCTGGAAATGCAACAAGGCCTGAAAAACCGTATCGGTATTGAATGTTTAATCGAAACGGCTTTAGGGATGGCGAATGTGGAAGATATCGCCAAACAAGGGGCTCTGGGCGGTCGCTTGGAGGCACTGCATTTTGGGGTCGCCGATTATGCGGCCAGTAATCGTGCCAGAACCGTCAATATCGGCGGATTGAATCCGGATTATCCCGCTGATCAGTGGCATTTTGCCTTGAGCCGAATGATTGTTGCCTGTCGGGCTTATGGTCTGCGGCCTATCGACGGGCCTTTCGGTGATATTAAAGATCCTGAAGGTTATAAGCTGGCGGCTAAACGCGGGGCAGCGTTGGGCTGTGAAGGAAAATGGGCCATTCATCCGTCTCAAATCGAATTGGCCAATGAAGTGTTTACGCCACCTGCTGAAGAAGTGGAGAAAGCACGTCGCATTCTCGACGCCCTAAAAGAAGCCGCGGCACAGGGTAAAGGTGCGGCATCGCTGGATGGGCGGCTGATTGATGCGGCTTCCGAAAAAATGGCGAATAACATTGTCAAGACAGCGGAAACCATTGCGGCAAAAACGAAGTAACTCCCCCCTTTTTAACCCCGTTGAACAGGCCGCTATGGCAATAACCTGGGTCGGCGTGTTCAACGGGTCAATCTTTTAAATAGTTAGAGGAAGCGATGGATATTCATGAGTATCAGGCGAAGCAGCTTTTATCAGAATATGGTGTCAAAATAGCTGAAGGCGGCTTGGCGTATAGTCCTGAAGATGCGGTACAACGCGCTCGGGAAATTGGCGGTGATGTCTGGGTGGTCAAAGCGCAGATTCATTCGGGGGCACGGGGCAAAGCGGGCGGCATCAAGATTTGCCGGTCTGACGATGAAGTCAGGCAGGCGGCCGAAGATTTGCTGGGCAAACGCCTGGTGACGCACCAGACCGGCCCGGCCGGAAAAGTCTGCTTGCGCCTCTATGTCGAAGCCGGAACCGATATAGCACGTGAATTGTATTTCAGCTTGCTGGTCGATCGCGAACATGAACGCATCGTCATGGTAGGCTCGGCCGAAGGGGGTATGGAAATCGAAGAACTGGCTGAGAATCGACCGGAAGCGATTAAAAAGATCCATATTGAGCCGGCCGTGGGTTTGCGTGATTTTCAGGCGCGTAAAATGGCGTTCGCCTTAGGCATTGAGCCAAAACAAATCAGCCATGCGGTAAAAACCATCAAAGGCTGTTACCGCGCCATGCGTGAGCTGGATGCCAATATGCTGGAAATCAATCCCTTAGTGATCACAGCCAGCGGTGATTTGATTGCCTTGGATGCGAAAATGGGATTTGATGACAACGCATTGTTCAGGCAGCAAAAAATTTCTGAATTGCGTGATAAAACCCAGGAAGATCCCCGCGAAATGGCGGCCGCCGATCGTGGTCTGAGCTATGTCGGTCTGGATGGTGATATCGGTTGCATGATCAATGGCGCAGGCTTGGCGATGGCGACAATGGATATGATTAAACTGGCGGGCGGCGAACCTGCAAACTTTCTGGATGTCGGCGGTGGCGCTTCACCCGAGCGTACCGAAAAAGCCTTCCGTATGGTATTGCAGGATGAAAATGTTAAATCCATGCTGGTTAATATCTTTGCGGGTATCAACCGCTGTGACTGGATTGCCGAAGGCGTGGTGCAGGCGGTCAATAAACTGAATATGCAAATCCCTTTGATTGTGCGTTTGTCAGGCACTAATGTGGAAGAAGGACGTAAAATTATCGCCGACAGCGGGTTGCCGATTATTACCGCAGATACATTGGCGGAAGCGGCGGAAAAAGCCGTACAGGCACGTAATGAAGTCGTAGCAAAACAAGGCTGAGAGGAACATAATGGCAATTTTAATTGATGAGAATACGCGCATAATCGTACAAGGATTTACCGGCAAGATTGGAACCTTTCATGCTCAGGATATGATTAATTACGGCTCTAATGTGGTCGGTGGCGTGACACCCGGTAAAGGTGGACAAAAACACTTGGGAAAGCCTGTTTTCAATACGGTAAAAGAAGCCGTTGAGCAGGCAGGCGCCGAAGCCAGTATTATTTTTGTACCCCCTGCTTTTGCGGCAGACTCCATTATGGAAGCAGCCGATGCCGGTATCAAATATTGTGTCGCCATTACCGATGGCATTCCGACGCAAGACATGATGACGGTAAAAAACTTCCTGCGCCGTTTTCCTGAAGATGAACGCATGATGCTCACTGGACCGAACTGTGCGGGGACCATTAGCCCCGGGAAATCCATGTTAGGCATTATGCCAGGACACATTTACAAGCCTGGCAATGTGGGTGTTGTCGGTCGGTCAGGTACATTGGGCTACGAAGCGGCCGATCAGATGAAAGCCCTGGATATTGGTATTTCAACCTCAGTGGGTATTGGTGGTGATCCCATCAATGGTAGCTCGCATCGGGATATTCTGGAAAAATTTGAGCAGGATCCGGACACTAAAGCGGTTGTCATGATTGGCGAGATTGGTGGGCCTCAGGAAGTTGACGCGGGTATTTTCTTTAAAGAAAATATGAGCAAACCGTTGGTTGCCTACATTGCCGGCTTAACAGCACCGAAAGGTCGTCGTATGGGGCATGCCGGAGCGATTATTTCATCATCGGGTGAATCGGCGGCTGAAAAAGTCGAACGACTGACTGAGCTGGGCGTGACGATTGCACCAACACCCTCGGCAATGGGTGAAACCGTTGCCAAAGTGCTGGCAAAGCTGGGTTGAGCATAACAGCTAAGAAATATAGTACATAAGACTTGTTATAAGGATTATGTATTGCCGGGTGTGAGCTGAGAGTAAGGATGCCCGCCAAAACTTATCTTTAAACTGGAAAAAGCTGTATTCTGATTATTTGGAATACAGCTTTTTTGTGTCATGAAACGACTTTTTTTTGCATTATGGCCCGATGATGGTGTGCGTCGGCAAATCATTCAGATTTGTCGGCGATTGCCTGACAAAGATATGAAGCTTGTCAGGCCGTCAAATCTTCATGTCACCCTCAGTTTTCTAGGGCAAGTGGATGCCGATTCAGAACATTTGCTGCGACAGTTGTGCGCAAATATTCAGCTACAACCTGTCCGTTTGACATTTGATCAGTTGAATTTTTGGCGCAAGCCACGCATTTTATGTTTGATTGCCGAGCCGCCACCCCTGGTTTTGGCATTAGTCGATGCGATCAACGTTAGCGCTGAGGCGGCGGGTATTCGGACAGAATCCCGGTGCTATCGTCCGCATGTAACATTAGCGCGAAAGGCGCGTAAAACCGTACAACTTGATTTTGACCCCGTGTACTGGTGTGCGCAGGATTTTTGCCTGGTTGAATCCGTAAGTCTGGAAGATGGGGTGCATTATCAGATCGTGCAACGCTGGTCATTAGCCTAGAAACTCAATTTTCTTGTTAGCCAGTTGGCGAAAACTGGAAATAGTCGGCTATTTTTCTGGGAAAAAAATAAATCGCGGCTATACTTGCCTCAAACAGCTTTTTTAAAAAAGACTTTTATATTATGTCGAAAAAAATAGCAAGATCACACAGTATCTTACAAGGGCTTCTTCATGAACTGGCTTAGAAAGAATCAGTCTGTTGTTCTGGGTATTGATATAAGCACAGCGGCTGTCAAGCTATTAGAGCTCAGCAAAACGGGGATTAAATATAAGGTCGAAAGTTATGCTGTTGCGCCATTGCCTCAGGATGCTGTCGTCGATAAAAACATCACTAATACCGAAGTTATCGGTAATGCCATCAAGACGGCCGTAAAAGAGTCGGGAACACGAAACAAACAAGCCTGTGTTGCCGTATCCGGATCATCGGTGATGACTAAAATCATCCAGATGCCAGGTGATTTGAGCGAGGATGAGATGGAAGAAGAAATCATGATGGCGGCCGATCAGTATATTCCTTATTCTCTGGATGAAGTCAATCTGGATTTTGAGGTTCAAGGCATCAATGAAGAAAATCCTGAAATGCAGGATGTATTACTTGCCGCCTGCCGACATGAAAACGTACAGGATCGCGTTGAGGCTTTAACTATAGCCGGTTTAAAGCCTGCAATAGTCGATGTCGAAGCCTTTGCAATGGAGAATGCGTTTACCTTGGTTGAGGATCAGTTTCCTGAAGCGACTGAAAACGAAACGGTTGCCGTTGTCGATATTGGCGCAACCACAACGACACTGAATGTTTTGTTTGAAGGACGAACGATTTATACCCGAGAGCAAGGCTTTGGCGGCAAGCAGCTCACGGAAGAAATCCAGCGCCGTTATGGTTTGTCCTATGAAGAGGCGGGGTTGGCTAAAAAACATGGCGGGCTGCCGGATAATTATCAAACCGATGTGCTGGAGCCTTTTCGCCGAGCGGTTGTTCAGCAAATTGCACGCTCCATGCAATTTTTCGTTTCATCCAGCGCCAGCCGTTCGGTTGACAGTATCGTCCTGGCTGGCGGCTGTGCATCAATTACCGGCATCCAAGCGTTGATAGAACAAGAGCTTAGCATGCCGACTTATATTGCTAATCCGTTTATCAATATGGCGCTTTCCAATAAGGTTAAACCGCAAGCACTGAGCAATGATTCCCCGGCCATGATGATTGCTTGTGGACTGGCGTTGAGGAGTTTTGACTGATGGCCAGAATTAATTTATTACCCTGGCGCGAACAATGGCGTAAACAGCAACAACAGGACTTTTTAGTCATTATAGGGCTTGCTGTCGCATTGACCTGTACTGTTTTGTTTGCCATCTATATGAATATCGAAGGTAAAAAGGAATATCAGGCGCAACGCAATCAACGCCTGCAAACCGAAATTAATGTTCTGAATCGGAAAATCAAGGAAATCAAAGATATCGAAACCAAAAAGGAAAAGTTGCTGACAAAAATTGAGTTGATTCAGAAATTGCAGGAAAGCCGTCCTGAAGTTGTTCATTTATTTGATGAGCTGCCTAAGATTACCCCAGATGGCATTTATTTGGCTAAATTTGAACAGAAAGGAAAGAAGCTGTTTTTTGCTGGCAAGGCACAATCTAATGCGCGGGTGTCGGCGTTCATGCGTGCAATAGAGCACTCCCCGTGGATGCATACGCCTAAGTTAAATTTTGTAAAAGGGAAAAATACGAAGACAGCGGCATTAAATGATTTTACCATGACAGCTATTCAGGGAAATAAACCGAGTAAAGCACAGACGGGAGGCAAACCATGAATTTGTCTGAAGTCAATTGGGATTTTGAGGCCGCAGGCACCTGGCCGGTTCCTGTAAAAGTCGCCACAGTTGTGATTATCTGTGTGGCGGTTGCATTCGCTGATTATTACTATATTACGACTGAACAGTTGACCGAGCTTGAACAATTAGAGGCGAAGGAAAAAACACTTAAAACCGCGTTTGAAATTAAACAGAAAAAAGCCGTTAATCTACAGGATTATCGTGATCAGCTGGCGCAAATAGAAGATTCTTTAGGCGAAATGATCAAGCAAATGCCAACGAAAGCGGAGGTGGCTAATTTGCTGGTCGATATTTCTCAAACAGGTTTGGCCAGCGGTCTGGAATTTAAATTGTTCAAACCCAGTGGCGAAATCAGAAAAGATTTTTATTCAGAATTGCCCATCGATATTGAAGTCGTAGGTAAATATGAAGAACTGGGTCTATTTGTCAGTGGCTTGGCTTCGTTGCCTCGGATTGTGACGGTTCATAATGTTCGAATTTCACCGAATAAGGATAAAAAGTTAACCATGAAAGCCGTGGTTAAAACCTACAATGAAGGCGTTCAATCGAACAAAAAAACCACTAAAAAGAGGAGGAAAAGACGATGAAAGCTAATATAAAGCTGATGCATCCACAAAAACCTTTTTCTCTGCGCTATTGGCTTATGATCGTTGCGCTGACAGGTTGTGCTCAAAATGACTTTGATGATCTTGAACGCTATATTGCTGAAGTGAAAGCCCGGCCTAAGAGTGCGATTGCGCCTTTGCCCGAGATCAAAGCGGTGGAACCTTTTTTGTTTAATCCCGAAGGTTTGCGAGATCCTTTCAGGCCAATCAATAAAGTTTCCGAGACAGAAGATTTTGAAATTGGTACCGGCAGTGGCATTCGCCCCGATATTACCCGACGAAAAGAAGAACTGGAATTTTATCCTTTAGATTCGTTGCGTATGGTGGGTAGCGTCAAAATGGGTCATACGTTATGGGCGTTGATAAAAGCCGCCGATGGTACGATTCACCGGGTTAAGAAAGGTAATCACATGGGCACCAATTACGGAAGAATTATCCGTATTCAAGAGGACAGGATTGACGTGACCGAGATTGTCCCAGATAAAAAACCGGGTTATTGGCGTGAGCAGCAAGTCACGATAGCGTTGGCAGAATAATTCAAGGGTTGGCAGATGTATACGAAACAAAATAAACAGCAATGGGGATTATCCGTCATGATCAACAACGTGAGCGGAATTTTATTGGCACTGACACTCTGTTTGCAGGCATCGATCAGTATGGCCGGAACGGAAAAGGCAATTAAAAATCTGCAATTCTCAACCCTGGCAGGCAATCGGGTGCAAATAGTGCTTGGCTTGCAGGGCGATGTGCGAAAACCCAAGATTTTTGAAACCGATAACCCGGCACGGATTGCACTGGATTTTGATGGCGTTAAAAGCCAGCTGGCCAAGAAAAGTTTTCCGGTCAAACAAGGGGCTGTCAACAATGTTTATGTGATTGAGGCCGGCAACCGGACGCGCGTTATCGTCAATCTGAATGACCTGGTTGCCTATCAGACACAACAAATGAACGGGAAATTCTTTTTGACTTTGGATGCGGCTAAGTCTGTTGCCTTGAAAGAAAAAAACATCCGAAAACAACAGAAGCAGGATGTTATCAGTAAATTGGTTCCGCGGCAGGAAATTACGGGCCTGGATTTCAGGCGCGGGCCAAAAGGCGAAGGTCGTTTATTGTTGAAGCTGTCCAATCCAAATACTGTCGTCGATATCAAAGAGCGTGGCGACAAAGTGGTTTTGAATTTTCTGAATACCCGCTTACCCGCAAACTTGGCCAAGAAATATGATGTGATGGACTTTGCAACGCCGGTGAACAGTATTGTCGCCAAGCCACGTGGCAATGGTGTCAGCATCAGCATTAAGCCGGTAAATGGAAATTTTGAATATTCATCATTCCAGTCTGAAGGTTTGTTGACTGTTGAATTCAGGCCGTTAAGCGAAGCGGAGAAGCTGTCTCGCATTAAAAGCAAATTCCCTTTTACCGGCAAGAAATTAACCCTGAACTTTCAGGATATTGAAGTGCGTTCCGTCTTGCAGATTTTAGCTGACTTTACCAACCTGAATATTATTGCGTCCGATTCGGTCAAAGGGAATGTGACATTGCGACTGAATGATGTACCGTGGGATCAGGCCCTGGCATTAGTTTTGAAGTCTAAAGGCCTGGCCAAACGGCAAAGTGGTAATGTGATCTTCGTTGCGCCGGCTGCAGAGATCACTAAAATGGAAGAGGACGAACTGGCGGCCAAGAAAGTCGTTGAAAAACTGGAGCCGTTAAGAACAGAATATATTCCGATCCAGTATGCTAAAGCGGAAGAAATTCAGGCTTTATTGTCGGGTCGAAATGTTGTGCGGTCACAGTCGAGTTCTTCTTCGTCCTCTGGAACTGGCGGTGGCTTTTTAACCCCAAGAACTTCAAACTCAAATTCAACCAGACAAACAAGCAGAAATCAACAACAAGGCTTGTTATCGCCTCGCGGCAGGTCAACTGTTGATTCGCGGACCAATACATTAATTGTCCGGGATACCGCAAAACAATTAGAAGAAATACATAAAATGATTGCGCGCCTGGATATTCCCGTCAGACAGGTGATGATTGAATCGCGTATTGTGATTGCGACAACCAATTTTGCCAGAAGTTTGGGGGTCAAGTTTGGTGTGGCTAAGCAGGCTAACATGGGTTCGGGTAAAACTTTTGCCATAGGGGGTGGCGGAACATCTGGAAATATCAATGGAACGACGACTGTTACGAATACATTGGTTGATTTGGCGACTAAGGCAAATCCTTATGGGGCGCTGGGTATGACGTTAGCGAGAGGGGCGGATTATGTCCTGAATTTAGAATTACAAGCGCTACAAGATAATAATAAAGGGGAAGTGTTAGGCAACCCCCGGGTGTTGACGGTGAACCGGAAAAAAGCAACCATCAAGCAAGGGTTGCAGATTCCTTATACAACAACCAGTCAGAATGGTACACAGACTCAGTTGATTGACGCCGTGTTGGAATTGAATGTGACGCCTCAAATTACGCCGAGTGGTGAGGTCTTGATGGATCTATTGATTAAAAAGGACGGCACAGGGGGTGTAAACCAGGCGGGTACGATCATAACAAAGAAACAAATTACGACAAATGTGCTGGTCAAAGATGGTGAAACCGTTGTGCTCGGTGGCGTCTATGAGCAGGCAGACGCAAACAATGTAAGCAAGGTTCCTTTTTTTGGTGATTTACCCGGCGTTGGCTTCTTGTTTAGACGGAAAGATGTCAGTACAGATAAAACAGAATTACTGATCTTTATCACCCCTAAAATTGTTAAGAAAACCCAGATGCTTAATTAAAACGGACACACTACGAAAAAAGGGGCTTGATGCCCCTTTTTTTCGTTTCAGCGGATGGAAATGTTACCGTCACTGGTGGCGCGGTATAAAGCGGTTATCAATTTTTGCTGAGGACGATGCCGCGCGGGCGCTGGCCGATAGCGACTGTTTTTAAAAGTTCAACAAGGCTTATAGCATTATCTTTTTCAAAAGTAGCCGTCAGTCTCGGCATTGACCTGACGGCTGATTAAAAATAACAGGGTCACTAAAACTCGCTTCATGGTCTCTCTTGTGTGGTGTTGTAACAGTGTGTCAAGATGCACTTTTTGGTCTGTGGCTGGCGTTATGGTTATAAATAAGGAAATTTTCCCAATGAGTTTGCGTTACCAAATCAGTATCAGAATCTTGGTGATTTCACTGTGTATTCTGTTGCTGGGTGGCGCTATCGGTATCTGGCAGGCGCGACAATCGGTCAAAAAAGAAGTGGATTCATCCATTCACCTGGCATTACAATTGATCAAACTTGGCATGGGGGCAAACAAAACCGATCAAACGGATTGGATGTCGCGTTTGAGTCATTTGGATCAAACCCGGCATTTAAATATCCAGCTTAAAACGCCAGAAGGTAAACGGGTCAATATTTCGAGACATCCTCAACGACAACACACACCGGAAATGCCGCCTGACTGGTTTGTTCATCGGGTACTCAGCGACTATCCGACAGTGGAATACCCGATTAAAACATCACATAACGGAACATTGACGCTGCTGATTAAAGCCAATCCAATGGATGAAATTTCGGAAGCCTGGCAAGAAAGTATTGCCTTTTTTAGCACACTGTTTGCGTTGGTTTTGCTGACCTTTTTGTCTGTTCAACTCGTGTTCAATAAAACCATCAAGGCTATCCACGCGATTATCGAACATCTCAAAGGCATCGAAAAGGGCGATTATCAACATAAACTGGTTGATTTTTCGACACGGGAATATGATGATATCGCCAAGGCGATCAATCACATGACAGATGTGCTGAACAAGACAGAGCAACAAAACCGTGCCTTGACGCAACATTCGCTGGCGATTCAAGAGGACGAGCGTCAGCGACTGTCTCAGGAATTGCATGATGAGTTTGGCCAGTCATTGACGGCGCTGAAAGTGATGGCCGTCACCGCGGCACAGGACAAAACAGATACGCGGAAGATTACAACGTCCATGGTTGAAATATGTGATCACTTAATGGCAGTTGTGCGTTCGATGATGAAGCAATTACACCCTTTGATATTGACAGAGCTGGGATTGAAAGCAACGCTTGAGGATTTACTTCATCACTGGGAAGTCAGGCATACACATACTGTGTTTACCTTGCATTATGACGATGCGGTAGATCAACTGGAGAAAACTATTATGATACAGATCTTTCGGGTGATTCAAGAGAGTCTGACCAATATTATCCGCCACGCCCACGCCAGTCAGGTTGATATCAGTCTTCGTATCAAGCGGGATTCAGATACACTGGTTTTATCGGTGATTGATGACGGCGAAGGTTGTGATCTTGATCACGTCTCATCTGGATTTGGGCTATTGGGTATGAAAGAAAGAATCACCCTCTTGGGCGGGCGTTTTGAAATTCAGTCTGAAAAAAACAAAGGCCTGGAAATTACGGCCGAAATTCCATTGGCATGAATAGCAAAATAAAGGTTTTACTGGTCGATGATCATGCCGTGGTCAGAGCCGGCTTTAAATTATTGCTGTCCACATCATCCAATATCGACGTGATTGCGGAAGCCGAACGGGGTGAACAAGCGATTCAAATCTGTCAGTCCAGTCGGCCGGATATTATTGTGATGGATTTATCCATGCCCGGCATCGGTGGTCTGGAAACGATTAGACGCCTGGTACAACGTGATGAAAAGATCAAAATCCTGGTGTTCAGCGTACATGATGAACAGGTTTATATTGCCCGCGCCTTAAACGCAGGCGCAAAGGGCTATATCAGTAAAAACAGTGCACCGGAAATTTTAACCGAGGCGATAGAAGCTATTGATAAGGGGCAGTCTTATGTTGAAGAGGGCCTGCTTAAACAAAACAGCGCGGAGATTTCAGAACATGATTTTCAGAGCATTATCGAAACATTTTCGGCGCGGGAATTTGATGTTTTTCGCTTATTAGCCAAAGGTCTGACTGTGCATAAGGTCGCCGATGAATTATGTTTAGGCTATAAGACGGTGGCTAATTACGCCACGCAAATCAAGAAAAAGCTACAGGTTTCCAGCAGTGCCGAATTGGCACATATTGCAATCGTATTGGAGATTACGAAACATTGATCCCTGATACGATGACTGTCTAAAGAAAGCGGGACGTCATAAACATCCCACAGCAGGCTCTATCGATAGCCAAAGCCTTAAAACAACTGCATTAGCAGGTATCAAAGGCTTCTGTTCAAGAGCGGGACAGTGCGAAACGTTTATTCAAGTCATTGACAGGCCGCTGTAAAAAAATACGTTGTATTTGGGTTGATGGGGGTTATCGTGGCACCAGGATTGATGGATTGGGTCGCGCAACGATTTCATATTGTTTTACAAACTATTCTGCGCTCGGATGATACGCAAGGGTTTAAATTATTACCTCGCCGCTGGTTCGTTGAAAGGACCTCTTTGCCTGGCTTTATCGTTATCGTCGCTTGAGCAAAGACTACGAGGTGTTAACCGAATCCAGTACTGCTTTTATGCATATTACCATGATAAATTTGATGCCGGGACGGCTTGAAAACTGATTCATGGGACTTTTTAAAACACGCACTTAAGTCCGCAAAGCCTTGATGTTTTCTCGCAGGATTTGTTGATAAGCGTTCTCTACCTGAGCCTTCCCATAGCAGCGTTCCAAACGGCGGACCGTAAAATGTGCCTTGGCCATTTGTTGATAATGCGCCATAAAAATCAAATTGACTGAAGCGCCACCGACTGCACCCAATACAGGCAGGCTTTGCGCCGCTAATTTTTCTGAAACCGGCACACTGAAACGACTGGAAACGGCATTCAGAAATTTAACCAACATCGGCCCACCTTCTTTGCTGAATCCATGTACAGCAATATGATTCGATGTATCGCCAATAGCTTTACTCAGAAAGGAACGCACGGCATAGTAACTGGTATCTGCGCCATCCGGACTCGGTCCGCGTCCACCACTCAATGCAAAAACGGTTAAACAAGCCATGCGGGTATCCCAATCCTGCAAATCTTCACCATAGCTTCGCGCAATATCTGCGATGGATCGCAACATCAAGGTCGCTGAAACCGGCAATTCCGCAGCCAATGCAGTAATGCCAAAGCTGCCGCCGACTGCACCACTAATACCGACCAACACCTTATGTGCTTTGTTTCCAGCCGGCTTGAGCCTGGCGTCAGGTTTTAAGGACAATAGAGCCGCATCTAATGCTTTTTCCAATGCGGTTCGGGTGATTCGAGAAACAATCGTTGACCAATGCCCCGGCAAAGCCGCTAATGCTTTTTCGATAGGCATACCCAGCAGATATCCGATCCGTGCGGCCACACTACTTGTTTCAAGCCGTTGAACGGCCTGCGACAATAAAATAATATCCGCCTGAGTCAGGTTATTTTGCGCCGATTTTATCGGTAATTCGGCCATTTTCTTTTAATTAGCCTGAATATTGCTCATCATTTCAGCCAGAAATTGGCCAAGCTTGCTCAATTCCATAATCATAAAATCAATATATTCTTTTAACGCATGCAAGAATGTTCGATGCTTAAAGGTTTCTGCAACATAAAAATTAAGCCCATTATAAAAAGTGTTTAGGCCCATTAAAATCATAATAAAAGCCGCTGCCTTCAACATCATACCGCGAACATTTGCTCCCAACTTCCCAAATGCAACCGAAACCAACAACATAGTCGGCAAGGTACCGGCGCCAAAAGCCAGCATCAGCAAACCGCCATCAATAATAGTCGACGCCGTGGTCGCTTTTACCGCCATCGCAAAAGTCAGTGGGCAAGGCATCATACCATTTAAAACGCCGGCAATCATCGCGCCGAGGACAGGACCTTTCTGGCTTGCACTGGCATAGCCTTTGCGTAACACATTCATGGGTATCAACCTGAACGAACCTTGAAAAGGAATCCAACCCAAAATGCCAAAGGCCAGGATAATCACGACTCCACCAATGGTCATTTGCAAAATGCCTTGGATCTTGCCAAACATACCGCTGGATACCAGCACAAAACCCAACGAAGCCGCCGTTAGTCCAACCAGACTGTAAACAAAAATCCGGCTGAGTTGATAGGCAAAATAAGGCAAATACGATCGGGTTTTTCCAGCTTGCATAAAATAGCCAGAAACAAGCGCACCACACATGCCTAAACAATGCCCGCTGCCCAATACGCCGGCAACAAATGCAAGCGCATAGTCAAAGCCGCCGGCAGCCGCCGCCATATCGTGCATATTGTGCATAGAATGATCCATTGTGTATCCTATTTGTTATTCAGTCGTAGTGAGTTGGCAATGACCGAAACAGAACTTAGCGCCATCGCCGCCGACGCGATCATTGGACTCAGCCGTCCCATGGCGGCCACAGGAATCGCGACCGTATTGTAGCCAAAAGCCCAGAACAGATTTTGTTTGATGATCGAAATGGTCGCATTGCTAAGCTCAATTGCCTCGGTAACTTTGTTAATATCACCTTGCACCAACGTCATGTCGGATGATTCGATGGCAATATCCGTACCGCCGCCAATCGCAAAGCCGACATCGGCAGCCGCCAGTGCCGGCGCATCATTGATGCCATCACCGATCATCCCGACTTTTTTGTCGTGTTGCTGTAATTGCTGAATAATCGCCAGTTTTTCATCCGGCCGCGCATTGGCGACAACCTGTTCAATACCTACCCGGGTCGCAATATAATGCGCTGTTTTTTCACTGTCTCCTGTCACCATCAAGGTTTCGATTCCGCGTTGATGCAAGCGCGAAATCGCATCGGCCGCCTCAGGACGAGGCTTATCCGAAATTGCAAATATAGCGGCTTCTTTTTGTTCAATCGCCATATAAACAGGGGTTTTACCTTGCTCGGCCAAATTCTCGGCCTGTTCCGGCAGACGCTTAAGTACAACCTGGTTTTCTTCCATCCAGGCGCGATTTCCAATCAAGACTTTCTTGCCCTCGACACTGGCACGTACGCCGCGGCCGGTTTCGCTGTAAAAATAATCAGTCTCAGGCCATTGAATCTGTTTTTCTTTTGCATAATCGGTCACCGCTTTGGCCAGAAAATGCTCGGAATTATTTTCGGCGGCAGCCGCCAGTCGAATCAGCTTGTCTTCACTCATGCGAGAAACTTTGACGACGTCGCTGACCTTCGGCTTGCCTTCGGTAATGGTGCCGGTTTTATCGAAAACGATAGCATTCAGATGTGAGGCTACCTCAAGGCTTTCGCCATTGCGAATATAAATACCTTTTTTCGCGGCTTGACCGGTTCCGACCATAATTGCTGCCGGCGTCGCCAAACCCAGGGCGCATGGACAGGCAATCAAAAGCACCGTAATCGCATTGCCAAAAGCAAATGAAAAGGGCGCACCTGCAATCAACCAGCCCCCCAGCGTGCCTGCCGAAATACCCATCACAGCCGGCACAAACAGGGCAGAAACCTTATCGACCTGTTTCTGAATCGGCAATTTGGCGGCCTGAGCCTGATCGACCATATGCACAATGCCGGCCAAAACCGTATCCATGCCCACCGCCGTCACCCTGACTTGCAGAACACCATTACCGTTGACACAACCCCCGATGACTTTTTGCCCGGTTTCTTTAACCACCGGCATACTCTCGCCAGTCACCATGGACTCATCGACCGTCGAAACACCGGCAATCACCTCACCATCTGTTGGAATTTTTTCCCCAGGCCGGATCAGAACAATATCGCCTAATTCCAGGGCATCGACATCGACAACAATCTCCTCGCCATCCCGTAGCAACGTGGCCTGGCTCGGCTGTAAATCCACCAGTTTGCGAATCGCTTCTCCGGCCCTGCCACGGGCGCGTTCTTCCAGATAACGTCCTAACAGCACAAACGTAACGATTGCCGCCGCTGCTTCAAAATAAACATGGCCTTTACGCCTGAACAAAGCCGGAATACTATAAAAATAAGCCGAACCCACACCAACAGCCACTAACGTATCCATATTAGCCGCCCGTTGTTTGGCCAGTCGTGCGGCTTTTTCAAAAAACGGTTTACCACTGCCAAAAACGACGCCGGTGGTCAAGGCAAACTGCAACCAATGCACCAGCGGCGATTTTATCATCGCCATCGCCGATGCAACGACTGGAAAACTCAATGCCGCCGCTGTCCAGAACCGGCGCTTGGCGCGTTCAATGCGCTGTTGTTCTTTGACAATCAGGTTTTTACGCTGCGACAACGTATCCACCGCATACGCCTCATAACCTAATGCCGACAATTTGTCTGCCAGGTATTGCTTATCCAGGCAACCTTCGACGTTGACCGTCTCGGTGGCAAAATTGACGCTGGCCTGCTTGACATGCTCATCCCGATTCAAAACCATTTCAATCAACAGCGCACAGGATGCACAACTCATACCACCCACTGCCATTTCAACTTCCTGCGCCGGCCCATCGAATGTTTTTTTAGGAGGTTTTATCGCATCCGAGCGTTGCGCCAGATTGCCCAACACCGCATCCAGCAAAATCAATAAATTTTCCAGAGGCAGTTTGTCCGCATCAAACTCAATGACAACCGAGCCAATCGCATTGACTGAACGCACGTGTTTAATTTCCGGGCGCTTTTTTAACAAAATCTCAAAAATAAGCGTTCGTTCCGGGTCATTTTTTAAAACCGAAGAAATGATTCTGATACGCCTTTTTAATTGGTGCACCAGCCGAAAATTTTTATACGTGCTCTGAGAATGTGTCATGGGCTTGTTATTTTTGAGGTCTGCGTGAACGGATCAATAAATAGAACAGGTAAAAGGTTGCCAGCCATTCATAGCGATGCACAAACGGCCGCGGTATCCACTCCTGCGTAATACGCGTCCAGTGCAGTTTTATCAGATATAAGGTCAACACATCATTGAAAAAATCAATAATTGCCTTTTCCGGATCATTGATTAAAGACTTTGGCCCTTTCATGCCGACCTTGGTCACAATTTTAGCCGCCTGCACCGTTTCCCTGGTCGCTTTGTATTTGTCATTAAACCAGCGCGAAACCTTGCTATTTTTTATTTTTTGCCCGATTTTCTGTCGTGTTTGTCCTGCCGAGACTTCTGCGCGCTCAACAAAACAACCTTCTTTCTCTAACTCGGTAATAATCTGGTAGAGCGCTTTGGCTAATTGTTTAAAGCCACACCGGTCTTCATTAAAGCGAATGGATAATTTCTTCGCTTTCCGATAAATCTGTATGCGGCTAACCGCATCGAGAAGGATGATTTTATCGACTAATCGATGCGCCGCAGTTTCCCCGACACATTCATCAGGAATTTGGAACCTGACATGACCGTATTCACGGTGCCGAACAATGATTTTTTTCTGAATAGACATTTTTTATTCCCGAAAAAACGGGCAGCCCT
>Ga0114934_10001196_pt1 | contig 16841 bp, 22 predicted proteins | sample 4SBtaG_2_FD_99695 | JGI IMG/M metagenome (GOLD analysis project Ga0114934, IMG submission 99695) | Deep subsurface microbial communities from Kolumbo volcano to uncover new lineages of life (NeLLi) - 4SBTROV10_white metaG | ecosystem: Environmental > Aquatic > Marine > Volcanic ... | reverse complement strand
CAATTGGCTGATAAAGTTGGCGTCCACAAATCAATGATAAGCAGAATGTTAAGAGAACCTGATGAAGGTACTGTTGGCGATCCTGGTGGCCGCAACCCAAGTCTTAATCTGTTTGGCAAAGTTTGCAAAGCATTACGAATCAGGCCGGAATCCGCTATGCCCGATGTTTTAGGTGGAGCAGCGGAACCAGGTGAAGCACGGCAAATGGAAAAAACAACCGGTAGCGGGCAATCTGGCCGAGCTGCTGGCGATGCGCGTAGATCTGGCGGTGGTTGGACACAAGGTAATAAATAATGACAAGATTTATTAAAAAATTAAATGCTTTGCTGGAAGACGTAGATTCGGCCATTGATATGGACGAAATAGGGGACGATCCCGCAGGACAATCTTCGGTGGCTAATGTTCCTGCTGGGGATACGGATGTTAAAAAGGCAGCTGAAGAAGTTGGCGTAGACAGTGATGAAGCTCAAGAGATGAAGGATAAACTAGAACAAGAAAAAGAAGAAAAGAAGCAACGTGAAGAGTTGCGCAAAAAACAAATTGACCCCTTGTTTCAACAAGCAGATAAAGGTTTGTTAGACCTTAGCACAAATGCTGCCACTGCGCTTGCACAACAAGATGATGTGATGCAAGCATTGACAGGGCTTGACAGACAAAAAAATGAATTAGAAACTTTGCTGAATAAAATCAACAGTCTTATGAAATAAATCTAAAATGGATATATGTGTTTTGGTGGTTCATTATCATCATCTTTTCTACCAATCAACCTATATAACCAACTAAGTGGTGTAAAAAGTAGTGTTATACCCCTTAGAATTATGTATCTCCATTTCATTATGAACCTCTGCATTAAGAGCTATTTCTAAAACTTCTGCTGTCATTCTGTGGCGTTTTGGAGTAGGATGCGCACTAGCATCCTCCGTTTTAGCACCAAACTGTGTCACCACTACTGTGCTGTTTTTAAATTTTTTACATCGATTTATTATTTCATTTACTGGCGATTTATATTTAGCTTGCCGATACCATCCTATTGGGTACCTATCATTATTTATTAAAAATATAAATTTACACTGCAACGCGTCATAAATTTTTTTAATATAAAACCAATCCTTATCTATTATTCTTCTAACAATAAATCTAGGCGCATTCCACATTTCGTTATGCATTTTAAAATAATATTCAGTTCGAGAACGCCCATCAGTGAGTTCTCCACCCCACTGATCTATCCTGAATGTGTTACCACAATAATTCTTGAAAATAGATTCTGGTAAGAAAAAGGATGGATTTCTACATGGTTCCATGATTTGAAATATTACAGTTTTGGGTTTTAATGCTATGTAGTCTTTTAATCTATAGAAATAATGCAAATATGACCCAGCCCCGCATAAACCACAATTCCATATATCATAATTGCGAAGCGCATTTCCTAAAAATGATGGATAAGTTTGCAAAGGATCAGTATACTTATGAGGTGAACAGGAAACTGACGATTCTATTATTTTGGCATATTTTAAGTAAGCATCGTTATTAAGTTCTTTTGCGATTTTGAAGCAGACATCGCGCCATGATGAAAATGGATCACCAGCAGTAAAAGAACAGCCAATGCACAAAATTTTATTATCAGCATTTTCGCGTTCATTAGGCGAAAAAGTATTTTTAGCTAGCTTCGGCCCAAGATCAGAGTCGCATAAATTACGTTCACTTGTTATAGTTAAAGGAAAATCTGGGTCAATTAAAAGAGGAAAATAACAAGTATTATTCGCAGCGTATTTTTTATAATAAAGCCACTCTGGTCGATTATTTTGCCGACCCGTGTGTTTTTGATCAACGAATTCATGTCGATTTACAAGAGATTGTAGTCTAGAATTCGGACGCTGATCCCCCACTGAGGAATATTCATTATGAAATAGCATTAATATCAGACTGAAAAACTACTACCACAACCACAACTTCTTGTGGCATTGGGGTTATTAAACACAAAACCGCGTGCTTCTAAACCATCATGATAATCTATAGTAGTTCCTTCAAGAAAAAGCGCACTTTTCTTATCAATAGCCACTTTTATGCCATATTGCTCAGATATATTGTCAACATTTTCATCAAATTGTTTGTCAAATTTGAGGCCATATTGAAACCCACTACACCCACCACCAACTACAGATACGCGTAACACACGAATTTCAGCTTCCGTTTCTGTGATTACACGCTGCATTTCTTTTGCAGCTTTTTCTGTAATTTTTATGCTCATTAGCCCATCCATGTGTCGCCATTAAAAAACATAAGCCGAGTACCATTAAACCAAAAATCTCCAAATTGGGGATCTCTGCCTAACAATACTTTCAATCTAGGCAACACTTCTGTTGCATAAAATGTGGCGTCGCTTTCTGGCAATTGAGTACCATCGACAACAAGTTTAATAGTTTTATGACACAATGAACCAGAGTGCCCGTACCTATCTATTGCCACATGGCTAGTAATACCTGTTTGGGCTTCCAAATCAATTTGATTTCCTAAACCCTGATCGCTTTCGTTAACATATCTGTTAGAATCCGAAGGATATATTGGGCTAGTTAATCGAGAAGTTGAACCTTCTAACGCCCTAGATTGACCAATAGTAGGAACATACTTGGGAACTCTACTAACGGAAAATGAACTTAGCCTAGTTGATCCTACCGAGAATGCGGTATCAATTGGGCTATCCACAATTGAATCAAATGCGGAATAAAAACTATCAATAACACCAGATGTGCCAGTCCAAATGCTAGACAGCACCACGTGGCCTCGGCCAAAATGTTGCTGAAATTCTTCAACCGTTGATAACATTAAATCATCGGAAGGAATTATGTCGATTATAGTTCCCGATGAGCTTGATTTAGGAATAGTCAACGTCGCAAATTCTACTGCCTGCTGGCTGGGAGTGCCGCCAGTCTCAGCGTCGGTCACATTGTGTGTAGCAAAATGCCACTTTAATATATCGCTTCCCGCTGCAGTCAATTCTATTCTTGAAACCCACACAGGAAAATAAGTGCCAGCGGTAGCTCCAGTTGGTTCATCTCCTGCTGGAGCAACAATATCAAATTCTCGAAACAAAGTTTTTGGAATTACCACATTGTCAGCAGACGTTCTGTTTGCCGCAGCATCAAATGGATAATTAAATGCGCCTAGCCAACCATTGATGTCACTTTCTAAATCTGGAATAGCATTCCAAGCGCTGTCTAGTAGCAAACCAGTACCATGACTCACCACTGCGGCCTGGAAATCGCCAGTAACATCAGTACCACCAGCTTCTGAATCAACTATTTCATAAACCGCAGGAGTATTATAATAATTATTTGTTGAAGATGTGTCTGTTGGCGGATCAAGCAAGTTTAAAAACGTCTGCACGATTGTGTCTAATGTGTCCAGAGTTCTAAATTCTATAAATCCGGCAACAGTGTCTTTTTCAGTAGTATCAATAGATGCGGCTTCTTCTGTGGTCGTCGCGACACTTAATCTAGATAGCTGGTAAGTCAAAGCACTATCAATTTGATAGTCCGCATAAAACACAGCCAGTTCAGTGCTTGATGTTTCTTGAGTAGCTGTAAAAATCAACCGCAAATGACCAGTATATGCAGAAGCAGTATTTGTGCCAGCAATTCTTTTAATTTTGGCTAAGCGCAAATCTTGCCATTTTTTAGGCAAAGACATGCTAACATCCCATATCCAGTTGGGCGGGACATTGACAGTAGTGGTTCCACTTACAACCAATGGCTGCACTAAGAATGGAAACAATACTTGGCGGCCTAAACCTAATTGCAATGTGTCTACAGCTTTTGCCAAAATAAGCTGGCGTAAAACTGCATCTGCATGCGGCCTATTTAGAGATTCAAAAAACACCGGGTCCGTAGCTGTCAACCACCTGATGTTCAATGTGTCATCGGTGGTAAACTTGTCAAATATGTTACCCGGCGATATAGTCGGCACTAATGTTGCGTTGATGGTGGGAATTTTTCCGTCCTCCCAGACTGTTATTATTACTTAAAATTTGATCTTGCATAATGTTTAGTAAAACATTGTTTACATAACACTATATACTGTAATTTTAATTCATGATTATTCGCCATCTGACGACTATTTCAAACGAACTCGACTTTTTAACTGGAGCTGTTAATATTCTATGAGAAAATATTCTAAAACCATCTCTAAGAATCCCCACATCCCCACTTAATGCCACATTGTTTACATCCACAGGAGCACGGTCAAGGGTGATATCTCTACCACCCGCTGCTTTGCTAATAACTAAATAATAAGGATTCAATTGGTTAAGAACAGAATCGGCTGCTGCTGTGGTACCCGCAGCCACGATTTTTACCTGATCCCCCTCTTTGACCATATCAACTTCAGTTTCAGTAGAACTGATAGAAATGGTCGCCGTCCCACTGGCAGATGCTAACAGCGCATCATTGTTATCCGCAGTTCCAGTTAGAAAAACATCTCTGGGGGCGCATTCACATGCCCCCAAGCTGGTGGATAATTCTTTTGCGCCAACAAGTGCAACTTCTGTCAACGTAAAATGATCACTGGCTGATATCGCATAGCCATTGTATTCGTCTTTCCTCAACGTAGTTTCCATCACTATCACATTGTTGACAGCTCTTACATCTGCTTGCAACAATGGAGTTCCTGCTGGCTGATAACTGGTCTCGAAGTAAACTCTTTCTATTCTTTTAAGTGGCCTAGATGGCTCTGAAATTGGAACTGGATTTACCAAACCACCGTCATATTCAGCGCCTGCGCCTAGTGACACGGGCGTATAGCCACCACTCACAGCATCTTTGCTATAGAAACGTGTATCAGCCACATCTAAGGGGTTCCCATCAGCGTCAAAAGATGCCCCAAAAGCAATGTATTTTGCAGAAAATTCATCCAAATCAATATTATGACTTACCCATGCCCCACTTCCTGCAGAAGCAGTTGGGTCCCAAATCTTAGAGTGCGGGAGTCTATGCGCTAATATTTCTTTAGCGAATATTTTCACAATATTGGGTTCACGCACTCTTTTTAATATGCGACCCCTAGCATCTCTTACTTCAAACTCAACCTCTCCAGCATACGATTTAGCATAGCCTTGCGGAGTTTTGGCAGTTCCATATGACTCTGAACAATTCAAGTCCATTTGTGGCCTCTTATGTCATTTCTAATCGACAACATGAATTTCATAACCTTCTTTATTTTTTCGAATATTTTGTATAACACAATTACCTAATTGCACTGGTAAAAGAGTTATCGGAACATTCAATTCATCAACATTTAAATTTTCTGTGACAATAATCCGAACGCCATCTTCATTAGGTTCAATTGTTTTAATACTTTTGATCCCATCTTCAAGTGATTTAAAAGTATTTATTTGGCTTTGCTGCATGCAAAATTCTGATTGTTGCGATGCATTGGGAGCCAAATTTCTTTGTGTTAATACTAAATCCAATTTTTGTTCCAACAACATCATACCACCACATCAGTGACGTAAAAATCTTTAGATGCCATATGTTTCAATACAACAGTAAAAGTATCATTAACCGCTAATGCTAGACTTGTGGGCAATTTAATAGATGTTGGGGTGGCTCCACCCATCAATTGGCATTTTCTGGGATCTACTAGTTCGCCATTCACCCACAAAAAGCACCTATTAAGGCCAGTTACAGTTAATGTTGAAGGAATGGGTATAACAGTGGCTGCATTCGCAGCTTTTCCACTAAAAGTCACATCTGCTTTAATTGAATTTACAGCATCTGCAGTAGACTTATACCAATCCGCCAATGAAGTAATTGTTGACCCATCTTGGTCTAATGAAATGGTTTCTGATAAAGAAGACCAAGAACCATTAACATATACTTTAAATGTTAATGTGTTTAAATCAAACCAAAATGAACCTTCGCGATATTGTGTTGGTTCACTATATGAAGCCTGATTGGATAATAACCCCAAAAGATACATCCGCATATGATCATATCTAGCCTGCCCAGGAGCAGGGAATGTATCATGATCCTGCCCTGTAGTCCCAACATCAGTGCTAAAATTAATTTTAGCACCGGGCAATCGTATTCTTTGGTCTGGTGTTGTCATTTTATATCTCTGATGTCCAGCTTATTTACACTTTTTCAACTGGTTCTTCAACTGGTTCTTCTAATGAACTCTCAATAGAATCAATCGGTTGCATGTTCATTTGTGCTTCAATATTATTCTGCTCTTGGTCTTCCGGAGAAACAGCAGTGGCAATGTCCCGGATAGCTTGGTCTTGATTTCTCATAATATCTTGCTGTTGCTTGTCGGTTCCAGGAGCTTGGCCCTTGGCAAGATCAACAATGTCTCTTAGTTTATTTTCAAATTGTGTCTTATCTGCAAGCATTTCGGCGTCAATTTGATGCAATGGTACCGGCGCGCCAGTATCTTTACTAATTGTGTAAAGAATAACTCTTGACTTATCATCAGACACTTTTGCTTTTATCCCCTGCTGAGCCAAAGCGTCTTGCAATTTAATCCCCATTTCAGCACTGAGAACATCCAAAGCTTTATGGAACTTCTCAAATAAATCACCTGCCTGCTGGCCATCCGGAGTCGCCATACCGGACAAAGCTTCATTTAATGCGTTGTCAAATTTACCCGGCGTCAGCGATTCTGTCACGCTGTCTTCTTCATCATCTTTAGCAGGAGCTTCTGAACCTTGAAGTTCTTTGTGCAATAAAGGATTAACGGCAGATTTTTTAAGCCTACTAGTGGCCGAAGCTGCCTTTCTAGCTATTGTCGGGGTTTTATATTGGTCTTCTGCTGCTATTTTTTTCGCAGAATCTAACAATGCCTGTTTAATATCCACTTCATCCACAGTTTCTTCCGTAGGCATAACAACAGGGCTGTCAAAAGCATCAGCGATTTTTTCTATAAATGATGATTCCACTTTTTTATTTCCCGAATTTTTAACCATGTTTTCCATAACTGACTCCGAAATTGCGGCAACAGAAAATGCTAAAATAGTGCCACCACGTACTTTTTGCTTTTCTAAATGAATGTTACTTAATAGCGGCTGTAAGTGCTCCAATAAACCATTAATTTTCTTACTTTTAAATAACATTACCCCTTGCAAATCATCTTCATCACATACTATATCATACGATACATTGTTTGTTTTACACCACTGGTCAAGAGTGGCACATATTTCACGTAAATTATTGTTCATTTTATTTCTACAAAATTTTGTGCCAGTTGTTTTTATCTTGCCACTCAGCAATATCTAAAATTGTTGACTCTGATCCTTCTACAATCAACGCCCCAGTACCTTCTATATCTTCCCCTAAACTTTTATAATGGCCAGAAAAATAATTCGCAATGGCGTCAACTAAAGGGGTTATGTTAGAAGCCAATGCCAAACTAGGACCATTGCGCCGCGTAAATCTTCCACAAAACCGATTATCTGGAGATTTTACATTCCACGCACCAGTTTTTAAATCAGGGTTAAACAGCAAATTCTTTGATTTATAACCAACTTTACAGCCATTCCTGTCCAATCCTACGTTTAAGCCCGGCAATTGTTTCCTAACACCCATCGCAAGATCACCATTAAGACGATCAGTTGCCATATGCAATTTATTTTGTAAATCCACCACTTTTTGGCGTACTTCATCTAACTGTTTGGTAATATCTAAAATGCTGTCTAGAGAACTAGGAACAAGTTCCTTATCCATCTCTAGCAATAAATCTAATTTGTGGCCTATGTTATTCATACAACCTCCAAGCCTGGCTTATATATTTATCTTTGGCTGAAAGGTCACGTATTTCTGATTGTGAGCATGCAAATTTTGACTTTAATATATAATTACCACAACCATTTCTTTTGTCACAAAACACCAAATATAGCTTTACAATATGGTTCCTATAAATACGAAAGGATAACCAATGATTACTGAACGCGATCTTGGAGAGCAAGCCCACCAATTAATCAAAGATGGCGCATTTGAAAAAACAGAATTACATACAATTGAAGACAAATGGGCGGTGGGAATCATCAGTCAATTTATAGAATCACACGACATCGAATGGTCTATTTGCACGGAAAAAATAGGACCAACATCTATCGTAAAATTGGAAGATGACTATTTAAAATATATTTTAATCATGACCCATAAAAGTTATGAGGGCCAAAAATGCAACCAATTTTACTGGTTAATTGGGGACAATCCTAATATTGACGGACATGGTATTCATCCAGATATGGCCAGCGCTTACTTGCTAAAAAAATTGCATCCGAATATTGAATTAACAAATATTAGGCACGAAGATGGATCGGCGACCACTAAAATGACATTTCCGGATGGAAAACAATCCGTGCTCAGAATGTCCAAAGAAATATTTAGCGACGATACCCACGCCAAAGAATAATTATTTAAAAACCATTAAAGTGGTCGGTGGGGAGGTCTGGTAATCCCGGCATTGCGTCGCTGATTCCCTCTATTTCATCGCTTTCATCATCAGCCAACCCAACACATTCCCCACATTCTTCTACTTTATCCAATAGTTCTCTGGCTCTATCTACACCACCGGCCAACTCTATGTATCTCTCACCAAGTTTTAATTCTTCTGCGCTAAATTCCTCACATACTTCTCCTTCATCTTCTCCTTCTCCTCCTTCTCCTCCAAACTCTATGCCTATAGGATTGGGCATTGGCATATCAGTTTGCATTGCGGACATAGCCCCTTGTGCCATACCAGCCCCGCCAAGTGGATCTTCCATCATGGCAGCCATATGGTCTTGATCTGATTCTTTTTTCACTGTCTTTTTCCTTTTAACCCTTTCAGGCAACTTGCCTTTAGGTGTTTCTTTTTCCCATTCATCAGCCATTTCTGGCTCATTAGCATGCATCCAACGGCGTTGTGCTTCTGATTTGAAGGGCATTTTAATTATTTATGATTTCAACAACATAACCGAAACTTTCTGCCAGATTCTTAATCGCCGCCAACTCTGAGTTTAAATCAATGTCATCGTCAATGGCTTCTGCCATATTTGATGCAAGAGAAGTAATAGTCTGCTCTTCAACACGGATGTTAAGAGGATCAAATTTGTGGGTACCTAAAACTCTTAAACCAATACTCTCTAATATACTACAAAAAGTAGACGTATCGCATTTTGCCAACACTTCTAATGCTGCCAAAGATGGAATGGATTCTTCCATATCAATATTAGCCCCCGCATAAGCAACATATGGTTGTAAAGGATCCACTCCTCTAGCGTCCATTTCAGGCGAAGCACCCTGATTACCTTCTAACGCTTCAACCCGACTTTCAATCTGCTTCCAAAGATCAACTCTATCAAGATCTGGGTTTTCGCTATTAGCTTGATCAATTGCATCTTGAGCAGCAGCTTGTTCTTTACTGTCTGCTTCTCCCCTGACCGCCGCCGCTACCGCTTTAATTGGAATCGTCGCTGGGAGCCAGGAAAGTCTCACTAATTTCTCTAGAAAATTTTCGACAGCTTCAAAACTCTCAGTTAAATCAACATTATTTTTATTTATGTCATCGTAAACAAAAGTGCCAGGCGCATGATTTCCTGCGTTAGTGCCAGGCGCATCCAAATCATCGCCCCACCCTCTTTCAACCCATAACCTACGAACGATTTCGTTTACTTCAGATCCCCACTGACCCAATTTTTCCAGTATCCTCTCTGCGTCATCCACATTGCTTACTTTTTGCAATAATTTGATGGCTAGTTTTTCTTGGTTTTCCCGTATCACTGATTCCTCAAAGTGTGGTGTCGTATGCTGACTGGGATGCTGGAGTTTCACAACACCAAGGCCCTGCGCTACCAAATATTGATTATAAGCAAACGAATGTAAATTCTGTTTAGTTCTTAAGTTCCACTGATCGTACCCTTCCCAATCTTCTTGTTCTGGGATATGCATGTCAGGACTAGGTGTTATTTCTCGCTTTAGACCCATAATGCTTAAAATTTGATATAGAGCTATTTTGCCTTTTTTAGCTTGCTGCTTATTGTTCCAATTTGTGTTTTCTTTCACAAGCCCAACTAATTCATTGGCAATTGAAGATGCAGAAACATCTGGATTTTCAATATCACCTTTAATCTCTTCTACTTTTCTTCCTAATTGTTGTATGTATGAAGTTTTATCTCCGGCGTCTTTAGACTGAAGGTGCTCTGGCAGTTTTGGTTCGCCAAAAGCTGGGCCAACATCTCCACCCAAGCCACCCTGCAATTCTGCTTCAGCAACTAATCTTGCCGGTTGAGATTCACATAATAATTTATAATTATCAGTAAGCGCCATATCTAGCTCCATTTTCATAAAGATTATTTTATTTTTGCGTATGGTGCGTTTTTAAAAATAGCAAATACATCAATAATATAATCATCATTCCGCTGAATATACGATGGAGTTAATCATATGGTTACTAAAAGCACTAAATTAACATTTGGAAAGCACAAAGGCCGCAAGCTAAAAGATTGCCCACTTGGATATCTCAAATGGGTATCTGAACACCTGATTGATAGTGATTTTCACGCTTGGGCAATTGTTGCCGAAGAAGTGTACCAAAAAAGAAAAGAAGAAGACGAAATAATAGACGACTTAGAAAAAGCAGCCGATGAGTTTTTAAGGGACCACGGAGTTGACCCTAAGAATTTATAAAGGATATTGTAATGTCTGCTAAAATTGCGAATAACGTGTTTCATTTCATCGTGTTTGTCCTACTTGGGATTTTAATTGGGCGTGAGTCAGTAAGATACGAACAACCACAGTTTGAAGAACTTATCAAAAGCATCCGAGAAAATCCAATCAATATCAAAATGACACCAGTCGTACCAATACCTGTCCCTGTCCGACCTCAAATTTCACCTAATCCGCAAAAACACATCACTGATAGACTAACAGCTGAACTTGATGCAAATTAATCAAGTGAGCTGCACATGAGCCATATTTATAAAGTTCACATTGATCTTAGTGGATCTGTCGACGAAATTCAGGATCTTGGTGTCCCAGAATTCGTGGCAGATGACGCATGGTTGCTAGTCAGAGCCAATGATCCCGATGATGCTTGCGCAGAAGCAGCTTTAGAAATGTACACAGCAGTCAAAACAACTAAAAGATCTACACGATATCAAGAAGCAGCAGAAATTATTAAAAGCAAAATGAGAATTTTAAGCATAATCAAGTTAGTATGAAAAAAACACTCATCATAGATGTGATTGCTGTGGCGTTACTTGTAGTAATTCATACATTGGACATGCAATTAACATTGGATTTTATAGGAAACAACTGGGAACATGAAACATTTTTACCAATGCGATTATGCATAAAATATATTGGGATTTACAACGCAGAATGGATCAGCAGGATTATAATGTACACTCTCATTTTTCTGTGGTGCTTTAACCACGACAAAAAATTTTGGAGATACTTTTTATACATAGGTACTACACTTTACTATGCATCTATGGTGAATTGGTTATTTACATTGGAGTTAGTGTCATGGCCACATTAACGAAAGTAAATCGAGATGTCAAAAAAATTCGATGATGAGATTGGGTCTTTTATAACCGAATTGGTGAAGCGTAATCCAGGAGAAACAGAATTTCATCAAGCCGCCCACGAAGTTATAGAAACTTTAATTCCATTTATAGCCGACAATGACGACTATAAACACGCCAATATTCTAAACAGAATAACAGAACCGGATAGGATCATCGCATTTAAAGTAAATTGGGAAGATGACTGGGGCGATATTCAGACAAATAGGGCGTGGAGAATACAGTTTAATAATGCCATAGGGCCTTATAAAGGTGGATTACGATTTCACCCATCAGTTAATCAAAGCATACTTAAATTTTTGGGGTTTGAACAGTGCTTTAAAAACAGCTTGACTGGCCTCCCTTTAGGCGGCGCTAAAGGCGGATCGAATTTCGATCCTAAAAATAAATCCGATGGGGAAATAATGAGATTTTGCCAGTCATTTATGATGGGTTTATTTCATTATATTGGTGAAGACACTGATATTCCAGCTGGAGATATTGGAGTTGGGGCGCGAGAAATAGGATTTTTATATGGTCAATATAAAAGATTGACCAATAGATTTGTTGGGGTCATGACAGGGAAAGGCTTGTCATACGGAGGTAGTGAAATTCGCACAGAGGCAACCGGATATGGTTGCGTCTACTTTTGTGAAAACATGCTAAATCACATTGGAGAAAGTATTAGCGGCAAAACGTGTGTAATATCAGGATCTGGTAATGTAGCAATATATGCCGCTGAAAAAGCGATCGATTTAGGGGCTATAGTTTTGACAATGTCTGACTCTGATGGATTTATATATGATATGGACGGAATTGATTCAGAAAAATTGGCATGCATCAAAGAATTAAAAGAAGTAAATCGAGAAAGAATAATAAAATATACAGAACACTACCCTAAAGCAACATATCATGCAGGTAAACCATGGGGCGTAAAATGCGAAATTGCATTACCTTGCGCAACCCAAAATGAAATAAATAAAAATGATGCCGAAGAACTGATAGCAAATGGTATTTTGGCTGTAAGCGAAGGCGCAAACATGCCAACTGACAGAACAGCAATGAAAATGTTCATTGAAAATAAAATTCTATTTGGTCCTGGGAAAGCGGCCAATGCTGGTGGCGTAGCTGTGTCTGGATTAGAACAAACTCAAAATTCTATGCGCTTGATGTGGGATAGAGAAAAAGTAGATGAAAATTTACGAAGTATCATGGGTAATATACACAAACAATGTGTATGTTATGGCCAAGATGAAAATTTAGTAAATTATGTTAAAGGTTCGAACATTGCTGGGTTTATAAAAATCGCAAATGCTATGTTAGCGCACGGTATTACATAATGTCAAACATTCGTTGGATGACCAGAGGAGATCTTCCAGAGGTACTCAAAATGCCTCCTGTAGACAATGTTCGTTTGTCAGAAGATGAGGCAATAGCCTTATTGAGCGAACGATACAATATTGGAATGGTAGCGGTCGACAACAATAATCAAATCGTGGGATATGTGTTTTATAGCATTGATATGGAAAACGAATTAGGAAAAGTTCTTTTTATTTTCAAGCTCGCATTTAATAATTTTGATACTCTTTCTTTCATATTGCAGGCACTTAAAGGTAAACTGAACCAAAGAAGAAAATCAATAGAAATATACGTGCAAGAAACTAAATTGGAATTACAAAATATGCTAAAATCCAAAGAATTTTTAGCTATTGGTGTAATACCTAATTATTATAAAAAGATAGACAGCTTGACTGGCTTCCCTCAAGACCCTGTTGCATACGAAGACGCATATCACATGCGATATGTAATATGACTACTCGCTCGCGCCTTCATCTTCGCTCTCACCCCAGAAATACTCTTTGATAAGAGAAAGCAACTGTTCCATAGCCCAAGTAATCATCCAAGCCCATTCGCTTAAATCTTGAGCAGAAACATCGTCATTTTCGTGGCTTTCCACTAGTTGCTCTAATGCCGCAATGGCATCTTCTGGTGTTCCAACCAAAGCCGCTTGAGGGGCTGGCACCACAGGATCGTCTCCAGGCTCGCCAATTAAATGTAATTGTGCATAGCCTTGAACATTCCAGACGCTCTTCGAAAATTGCTTCAAATCTTCTTTAAAAGTGCCTGCTTTTGCCGTGGTGACAATGTTTTTCACATCCGTCAATGGAAAATCAGTGGGGTATGACATGCTTCCGTTCCTCTCTAAAGGGTAATGGTTTTCAGCCCATAAAATACATCTGGACTATCTACCAATTGAAATTGTTAATGAAAAACAATCTTGCCTTCCTTTTGATATTTAATGACGGCTTCTCGTAAATCATTAATTGGCACCAATGGCTTTTCCGGACAGTTTCTACAATTTCCAATTAGTTCGCCGCTAATCAGACCTTGCCTATACGCCATAGCCTTTTCATTGTTGACGATGTTATCTATACCGTCTTCTTTTATTGATCCTACGGGCGGAGTGTAGCAGCACAACGCTACCTCACCATCTGCTTTTATAAATATTTTTTGCCATGGGTCTAAGCAGCCTCTCGTCATGCCTTCAGAATTCTTTGCCGAGAAAAAATCATCTCGAATAGGATGACCAGGCAACCCAATATTATGAACTATTTTATCCATCAATGGTTCTCCGCAATGTATCTGTCAAACCTGCCTTGACATCAAGCACAACATTTTTTGAATCACAATATTCTTTGGCCCGCATAATTATATCATATGCGTCTATCGCTTTGTTTTTAGACAATGTAGACAAATGTTTCACCTGCATTACTCCTGGTATCGGAGGTGTTGTGGCTAAATTGCATATGCAAAATGCCCCAACTCCTAACGAATGACCAAGTTTAACAAAATCCATGAATCCCCAAATGGTGGCATCAGTGAGCACACAGCTCCAAGTCCAACGAGGCATCAAACCTCTAGATTCAGCTTTGTTTTTAACCATCAACATATTATAAACTAAAGTCCGTAAGTCGCCGCCTTTTCTCAGTTTTTTAAATAAAACGGGGTCTGCTGTATCGCAACTAACAGTAATGCCATGGAAGCGGCTTAATACGTCTACTTCTATTTTAGAAAATTGCTTGCCAAAATTGCTGCATATTATTAAGTTAACATCATCATCTAAAAGCCGAATTGCGTATTCATGCCAATTGGGTATTGTTGTGGTTTCACCGTGGCCACTTATATTAACTACTTGTATGTTTCGAGACTTTAATTGTGATATCACATCAGATAACGCATCTAAGTCCATATCCTTAGAAACCCACGTGGGCTGAGCAACGGCGCAATAAACGCACCTGAAATTACATGCTGTGGTAAACTCGATTTGTGCCAGATGTGTTCTAGATACATACAGTAATTCATCGTCTGTATTGATTTTAGGTCGGTTCGATTTGTCTGATAAATGCAACATGGTTTTCCTATATTTATTTAAATAAATAACCAAGGAGAATTTATATGAAACAAGAAGAATACCCGTTGGTTTCGGCAATAATGCTGGCTGGAAAAACCACCCCAGCCAACATAACAGCTGGCATTGAATGCTTTAAATCACAAGATTATCCTTATAAAGAACTTATAATAGTCAACAATGCTCAGAGCCAATTTGACGCAAGTTCTTTAAATATAAAAGCAGAAAAAGATGTGTTTATAGTCGACACCCCGCAGCATCTTACGGCAGGCATGGCTCGAAATTATGGTATATCAGCCGCTAATGGGAAAATACTCGCCCAGTTTGATGCTGATTATTGGCATAGCCCCAGCCGACTTTCTGCCCAAATAGCTGGAATGGCCAAAAACGAATCGCATGTGGCAGTGTTTAACAAAACACTTAGCTACAGTTATGTTTCTGGGTATGTGTCTTACCACACAAACCCCAAACAAATAATACTAGAAACAATGGTATTTGTGAGGCCAAAAGAGATAGATTACCCCAATGTTGAAAAAAATGAAGAATTGGGCATTTTAAACAAATTAAACAATATTGACTATAAAACAATATCTATAAATAATCCCGTTTTATGCTGCAAATTGTTCTTCACTAATCATGTAACCGCTGCCACAATAAAACAAGGACATAAAGTATCGAAAGACCATTATGAAATCACAAAATCCATGCTTGACAGCCGAAAATCCTTATTTGAGTAATCCCTTCAAATATAAAGTGTATACCAAACAAATGGTTGTGCGCAAATAGGGAAAAGAAAATGACTTATAATCTTATACAGAAAATAGATCAAAGATTTAATGTATTGCGAGAACAAGCAAATAATACATCGTGGAAAGAGCCATTTGATGCCGATTATGATAGGCAACAGGCAGAAAATGCGCTTCAAGCCACTCTTGGCCCAATGACCGATAGCCCAGCGTGGGCCAAGGATTGGAAAGCACCAACCGGACACACATACCTTAAAGGTCAGCCTGCTCCTCAATGGACTGCGGACGAGATATTTGTAGCAATAGCCGGTGACGCCGCCTTATTAGGGAAAAGTGGCCTCACAGACGCTGAACAAGCTAGAAGCCCACGGCACGGTGGGCGAACTGCCCAAGGAAGAATGATGTCGGGTGCGCCATTGTGGAGATGGGCGACTCAGCAAGCTAGAAGATTTGACAGATTGAATCTGTCAGATGTTATGGATGCCTATCAAAATGGCGCAGTTCAAATAATGACCATGTTAAGAGCTGGCGCTGATGAATCAAGAGTCAACATTATTTCATGGATGAAGCGTGATGTAATCGAAGCCATGGGTAAAGGTGTTGGTTTAACAGCTAGAGCCAAAAGAGTTATAGGATCAAGAGCCACAGGTGTTACTGGGCTTGAAGGTGTGTTGGCTGCCAAAGACCCCGAAGCTGTTAGGGATCTCGCAAACCAAGTTAAAGGGAAATACCAGCAACAAAAACTTTCAGATAAACACGATGATAATCCGTTTGAGCAATATTCTAGTGATTTCTACAAATTAACCATGGGCTATGCAGATGCATTAGAAAGCAATGATGAAGATAGCATATCTAATGCTAGACAAAGCATCCAAGACTTTATTGGAAAAGTAAATGCAGAGTCTGAAGGGACTTTGGGCTTTGAAAGAGGTCAGGGAGAGGCTATCACTGACCTTAGTAGGGGTAAGTCAAAAGATTACGGCATACAAAGCATGGATGTTCCAGCAGGAAGCGATGAAGAAGGAACTTTAGCTGGTAATATTGAACAGCAGTCTAGTAGGACGGGGATGGATTCTGTATCACGCGCCATCACTGATCCGAGAACAGTAAGCAAATTGGTTGACCTTACTTTACGATATGACAT
>Ga0114934_10001195_pt1 | contig 16854 bp, 12 predicted proteins | sample 4SBtaG_2_FD_99695 | JGI IMG/M metagenome (GOLD analysis project Ga0114934, IMG submission 99695) | Deep subsurface microbial communities from Kolumbo volcano to uncover new lineages of life (NeLLi) - 4SBTROV10_white metaG | ecosystem: Environmental > Aquatic > Marine > Volcanic ... | reverse complement strand
CATTTATTTGGGTGAGCCCACGCAGCAATGGCGCAATCCGTTTTCGCTTATTTGGGTGACCGAAAGGATCGCGATGATACTCCTTAGAGACCAACTCATGGACGAATATAAACGTCGATAAAATAGCTGGCCCCTCCCTATTGGGTTGTCCAGTTGAAAGGGGCCATCTTTAAACCCATTCTATTTCAGGATTATCAAGCGCATCAAACATGGAGAAACGGTCTTAGTATCCCCATTGAGCTGCCCAAACTTTAAATGAGCTTGAATCAAGTCAGTTCCCCAGAGTTTGCATCTCATCCAAGCTAACAAATGATTCTACGATCATTGCGGTCGGCATTTTTCTACAATGAAGGGTTAATTCTTTAGCAGGTGTCTTTTTGATATTGGCGTATATGACACCATCTTCCATGACCCCTGCTTTCAACCATCGACGTTCCAGACTGATAATACGCAGGTCCCCGACTCTATATTCGAAAGACGGAGTAGCCATCCATGATCTAAACTCCCAAAGAAATTCTTTAAATCCGCTTCCAGCACCCAATTGACTGTGCGACCCGCAATGGTTTCATTATGTTAATTCCAGTGAAACACAGTTGGCGGCTTAATGAGCGCCGTTACGGTGCGTTGCAGAGTTTAAATAAGCAAAAGACAGCCGAACAAGTTTTCCTTTGGCGCCGTAGTTACACCGCGGTCCTTCCATCTCTTACGAATGATGACAGGCGACATCCCAGATTTGATCCGCGTTATGCGCGCTATGATCACCGTTTTTTGCCCACGACGGAATCCCTTCTCGACACCTTGGAAAGGTTCCTTCCTCTGTGGCAGGGCCATATAGCATTAGATTTGCGTTCGGGTAAAAATGTTCTTATCGCAGCCCATGGTAATAGTTTAAGGGGGTTAGTTAACATGTTGGAATGCATCCACAATGACGTCAAAGGACAGTTGGTAAATATGGGACTATGAAATCATGGTTATCCTAGAAACAAACTGACCCAAATGAATCTAATGTAAGTTTTTAGATAAGCGTTTTAAAATGAGTAGAGTGAATTCATCTTTGCGCTAAATCAAAAACATGTATTCGAGAAGTATTAAAGTTAAAAAACTGAAATAATGCTGCTTTAGTCAATCTATGCAATAAGGTTGACCTGGATTAGTTTATGACTAAATAAACATGAGAGCCCATAAGCGTAAATGGCTCAAGACATGAGCAGCATTTTTATCAGAAAAGATAGAAATTTGGAGAGCCGAATATGAACCATAAAGAGGAGTTTTTAAGTAGAATGCTTGCGGCTATTGAAGAGCAACGGGGAAAACTTGAGCAATTAAAAGAAAAAGCCAAAGATGAGTATGACGAAACGTTAGGCGATATACTCAAAGCAATAAATGATTTGGAGCCAAAATTAGTCGAAGCGGAAGATAAAGCCTGGGAGATTGCAGACTTGGCCGATGAAAAGTGGGTAGATTTGAGCGATTCTTTTGAGGAAGGATGGGACGAGGCGAACAAAAAGTTTGAAGAAGGCTGGGATAACCTCACCGATTCTGTCAAGAGAATAATTTCTTAAGATTGCTTAATAGCCTGCACCACATTAGACCCTGTTTCCTAGCGATCAATTAGGGTAATGATTTCAGGCTCAGCATCAGTAACTGATTTCGATCGTAGTTTGGAGCTTTATTTTTTTAACTAAGGTCGGTAATTTAATCTTTGCGATGCCTTAAGCTTGTTTCGAGTTGCTACAATCGAAGTGAATGCCCTGGGCAAACGACAGCTTGCGGCCCCAGTTGATGGTATTGGTCTGGCGGCGCATGTAGGTTTTCCAGGCATCAGAGCCGGCTTCACGTCCACCACCTGTCTGTTTCTCCCCACCGAAGGCTCCTCCAATTTCTGCACCAGACGTGCCTATATTGATATTCGCGATCCCGCAATCTGATCCGACTGCCGAGAGATAGTGCTCGGCATGGCGCAGATCATTGGTGAAAAGCGCCGATGAAAGGCCCTGGGGTACATCGTTGTGAATTGTAATTGCTTCATCTAGTGTTTTGAAGGTCATAATATAAAGTATTGGTGCAAAGGTCTCACGCTGAACAATCGGCCATTGGTTTTCTGCTCTTACCAGGGTCGGTTCCACGAAGCAGCCAGGGCGTTTCACAATCTTACCGCCATACAGTATTGAACCGCCTAACTTGCGGATCTCGTCAAACGCCGAACAGTAATTTTCCATTGCGGTCTTATCGATTAACGGCCCCATCAATACTTTTCGATTCAGTGGGTCACCGATACGTACTTGGCGATACGCATGGAGCAGTCGCTCCATCAAATCGTTATAGAGTGATTTGTGTACGATCAGTCGTCGAGTGGTGGTGCAGCGTTGGCCGGTGGTACCAATTGCACCAAAAACAATGGATGGAACAGCGATATCTAAGTCAGCACTTTCGTCGACGATAATAGGGTTGTTCCCAGACAGTTCCAACAGGCTTCGGCCCAGGCGAGTAGCGACTATCTCGCCAATGCGTTGGCCTACCTCACTGGAACCGGTAAATGAAACTAGTGGTACTCGCTTATCACGAATAAAACGTTCTGCAAGTCCCTTATCCTTGTCGATGAATAGGCAAAAGATACCATTGTACCCCATCTCAGCCATTGCCTGGTTACAGATACGCTGCACTGCAATCGCACACAGTGGAGTTTTCGGCGAAGGTTTCCACACTATTGTGTTACCAGCAGCAGCTGCAATGAAGGCATTCCAAGCCCACACAGCTACTGGGAAGTTAAAGGCAGTAATCACCCCTACGACGCCAAGCGGATGCCATTGTTCATACATCCGGTGCTGAGGGCGTTCGGAATGCATAGTCTTACCGTAAAACATGCGCGATTGACCGACAGAAAAGTCGGCTATGTCGATCATTTCTTGGACTTCACCGTCGCCTTCTTCTTTGATCTTACCCATTTCCAGTGCTACCAAACTCCCCAAATTGTCTTTCTTTTCACGCAAGGTGAGAGCGATACGACGAATCAATTCACCCCGACGCGGCGCTGGTACCATCCGCCATGCTTTAAATGCTGTAGTCGCCCCTCGAATAACGGTCTCATAGTCACTGGTCCCACAAACATTGACACTGGCGATCAGTTCGCCGGAAGCAGGAGAAAAGGATTTTAGAATGCCGGCATTCTCGGTTTGGACGCATGCGTTTGGGCCTATGCAGACTCCAGGATTAACATCACAAATGCCAAGTTGTTCTAAGGTATCCACGACTTCACTTTCAGCGATTTTGTTATACCTCATACCCATGGAAATTAGACAATAAGCAGACGAGTTGGTGCGTTGAGAAAATTTGGTCCAAATATCCCGAGATATTTTGTTTCGTGGGGTCACTACGGTGCAGGGATTCGAGGTGCGTACATGGAAGCCTACACAGGTGTACTTAATGCATCGTTGAGTATGTTTTTCAAACTAAACACAGTAACCATATGCTATCGTGGTTGTGTAGATGAAAGCGGGTAACCAATGCGGCCAATGGTATCTAGTTCATTAAATTCACCCGTTTGCGTCTCCAACTCCAAGGGGAATGATCTTTATTTGTAAGTGTCTAATCTGAGTGTGATCCGAAAATTTGTCTGTGTAATGAGGCATGGCCATGAAAAATATCGGAGTAGTCAGAAGAGCGGTAGGGTTTTATGGAAACACAAATCATTCTGTTCTCAATCGTCTCTCAAACGAACAGGCCACTTGTAGAGTATCTCTCATAGGTGCTGCGCTTGGTCTGGGCGCCAAAGATCCCCACTGTTCAGAGGGGCCTAATATTCTGCGCCTACACCATCCTGAATATTTGATGTTAAAACAAGGCGTCCAGGCTGCTTGGAGTGAAGTCGTTTGTCCGAATGAGCATCAATTTGAAAAGGCGGTGGTTACGATCGGATCCTTCTGCCTAAAATTGGCTAGACAAGTTAGGGAAGAAATCAATCGAGGCCGGTGTTTTACGGTCATTGGCGGCGATCATTCTTGTGCTATCGGCACCTGGACTGGTGCCAGTTTAGCACTTAGCGATGAGGGACCACTTGGACTCATTTGGATTGATGCTCATTTAGATGCTCATACAGTAGAAACGAGCCCAAGCGGCTGTGTGAATGGAATGCCTGTTGCTAGCCTATTGGGATATGGACCAAAGGATTTGGTTGATGTGTTTCGGCCTGGAGCCAAGCTATTACCCAAACACCTGTGTCTTATCGGTGGCCGTAGCTACGAACAGGAAGAAATAGATTTACTGAATAAGCTTGGTGTTCGTTTAATGTTGATGGAAGAAATACATAAACGCGGATTCGAGACAGCATTAAATGAAGCATTAGATATTGCCACATCTGGTACCGCGGGTTTTGGTATCAGTATCGATCTTGATGCAGTCCATCCCTATGATGCACCTGCTGTCGGAACACCCGCTCCAGACGGTATTCCAGCAATACACCTGATTAATGCAATTGGGAAGCTGGAAACTGGTAGAAACCTTGTTGGCTATGAGATAGCAGAATTTAATCCCCGCCTGGATCGTAGTGGAAGGACCGCGAAACTAATCTGCGAATTGTTGGTTGCAATGGCGGACAACGGATCATTCAGGGGGGATACCTCAACACAGTCGAGGGTATCTCTGCCATGAATCGTTTTATCGAGCAGGAACAACATTTCTGTGCACATAATTATTCGCCATTTCACGTTGTATTGACCCATGGCAAAGGCATTTATGTTTGGGATAACCAGGGCAATCGTTATCTGGATATGATGAGTGCCTATTCGGCTGTAAGCCTCGGCCACGCTCATCCACGCTTAGTGAAAACCTTACAAGATCAAGCGGCACAGCTTGGTGTAGTATCTCGAGCGTTTTATACTGATCAATTAGGGCCTTTCGTAGCCCAGACCTGTCAATTGACTGGTATGGATATGGGCTTGCCTATGAATACGGGTGCTGAAGCGGTGGAAACTGCACTAAAGGCCGCGCGAAAATGGGCTTACACAGTAAAAGGTATCCCGAAAAACAAGGCAGAGATCATAGTTTGCGAGGGTAACTTTCATGGACGTACCATTGCGATTATCGGTTTTTCCTCGGAAGATCAATATCGAAACGGTTTTGGCCCGTTTCCTAAAGGGTTTATTCGTATTCCCTATGGTGATACGCATGCCTTGGAACAGGCCATAAACCCGAATACTGCTGGTTTCTTAGTGGAACCGATACAGGGAGAGGGCGGTATAATTGTCCCACCTAAAGGATATCTCGCTCGTTGTGCTAAAATTTGCCACGATCATAATGTGTTGCTCTTATGTGATGAAGTGCAAACAGGACTTGGACGCACGGGCCAGATTCTCGCTAGTCAGCACGACAGCGTACAACCAGACGGTCTGATGCTAGGCAAGGCCCTCGGGGGTGGATTGTTACCAGTCTCTATGTTCTTGGCGCGATACGATATTATGGACGTTTTCCAACCTGGTGACCATGGTAGTACTTTCGGCGGAAGCCCACTTGCTGCAGCGGTGGGATTAGAAGCCCTCAATGTGTTGATGGATGAACGGTTAGTGCAGAAAGCGGGAGATATCGGTAGCTATTTCCTAAATAGATTGGTGCAAATCAGAAGCCCTTTAATCAAGTCTATTCGGGGTAAGGGTTTGTTGATAGGGATAGAACTCGATACAGCACAAATACCAAGCAAAGCCTTCTGCGAGGTCTTGGCGCAAAACGGATTACTGACTAAGGAAACCCACGAAACCGTAGTCCGTTTCGCACCGCCACTCATTATTACCAAACAGCAAATTGATTGGAGCATTGAACAAATAGCAGAGACTTTTCGCCAGTTTGAACATTTGTCCTATAAGGGCGCAGTGGGACATTAAATTATGTTACGACGAGATAAAGTACGATCAGAGATGCAAGGATTAAGAAAATAGTGGGTGATCATTGCCGGCGGTTGAAAACTAATTAGAGGCTGCATTATTGGATATTTGGCGCTTAATCTCTAACATTCGGTAAATCAATTGGAGTGATACCTTGCTCAGCGGAAGCGGCAAACTTACCATGCATTATTTTTGCACTTAGGTTTCTCATTGTCTGTTGCCGTTTTCTAGAATGATGGCTGATTTTCAAAAAATGTATTCGAATGGTGTTCCGCATCCGGGTACAAAACTCATCGGCCAATTCAATTTCGGATGGATTGTTATCCTTGGCAGCACGTAAACAGGTCACCGTCATCGCTGCTAATATGACGGCGATTTGAGCGCAGTGTCCAAGCAATACCTGACGCTGTTCGAAGGTCTCATATGGCCTGGGAATGGATTTTGAAAACGAGCCATTCAGAATATTGGCGACTTGTCGCCAATAATAAACCAGATATTCTTCTGAGATCCTATGCAACAAAAGGCGGATTAATTGTCGATTGGCTTTGTTGACAAAGCGCATAGACTCCGCCAGTACGGCCGGCATGTTTATTTTCGGTAGAGGTTGAGTAAGGATGTAGCATTTCACATAATGACCGCCGATGCTGATAAACGCGGTAATTTTACGCCAGGAGAGTAATTCTGCCGAGGTGAATTTTTTATAATCTTTTAGAAAATTATCCAACAAACAGCGCATGATGTAGAGTTGCAGTATATTCGATCCTCCTTCTCCGATTTTCATCATACGCGCACTACGGAACAAACGTTCAACCGCTACCGCAGTGTCTCCGCGTAGTGATTGCGAGGCAAAGGTCTCATAGCCTCGGCCACCTCGTAATTGCAGGGTTTCATCGGCGATGTCGACCAAATTGTGGGAGGCAAAAAATTTGAGCATAGCGGCTTCAAGACGAATATCGCTTTCTGGCTTGTCGGCTAAGGCGGATACAAATTGCAAAAAGGATTCAGTTGCATAGATGGAAGCATTCATCTTGACGAGTTGATCGGAATTGAGAGCGTGTTCACCGATGGGTTTCCCGCCTTGTATCCTTTCCATACCCCACCAGCGCGCTATACGGCCTAGTTGTTTCATCATCCCTAAGGAAATAGAGGAAATGTTTATTCGGCCAGAACCCAAATTCATTAAGGCAATCTTGAGTCCATCTCCAATCTCACCAACGATATTCTGACTCGGGACGCGAACGTTATCTAACTTAATTGCTGCATTGGGAAGACCTCGCCATCCGCAAAATTTTAGCGGTGTAATGCTAATTCCCGGATAATCACGATGTACAAGGAAAGCGGTAATACGGTTGCTCGGATCAATTCGGGTAATATCCTCCTCGGGGTAAAGGACGATAGCGAGCATGATATAAAGATCCGCAATTGTCCCTAGCGTTGTGTAAAGCTTACCGCCTTTTTGTTCGTTGCCATTTAGGATAAAAAAGGATTGATCCGCTGAGGCTGCAGCGATTGTTTGAAGGCAGCTTGGGTCAGAACCTGTTTCAGGAGTGGTTAAGCAGAACGCGCCAATCGAGTTTTCGGCCAGTTTTTCGAGATAAAAGCGGCGCAGCGCTTCGCCTTGCCGATTCCCCTCTGAACGTTGACTCTCCAGTTTCTTTAATGAAAGCAGGCCTTGTACAACGCCCAACTGCTGGACCGAGATAATCAACGCTAGAACCTCACTCCAACTTCCAACCTCTTCCAGTAAATGTGAATATCTACATTGGGAAATTCCCAGACCACCATATTCTTTAGGAATTCGAGCACGTAAGCATCCCAGTTTGCGCAGCCCGTGCAAATATTCGTCCGGAATTTGTTGATCATTCTCTATTTTCTCTGGGTCTACTGCTGAGACCAACCAACGTTGGATATCATTTAACAGAGGATCATCCCTGGTTATCTGCTCTTTCCAGTTATCGAGACATTCCGAAATCAATGCGTAGTCTACTCTTCCTGAAAAGAGGGTCGAGAAGGGGGAAAGGATTTGTTGTCCATGCGCCACCTCAAAAGTAGTTTTAAAATGCGCATAGTCTGATTGATTCACGGTACTCTGACCCTTGGGTTTAGCGATATCAATGCGTTCGAGAACGTGGGGTTAATGTTATTTTGACTATCCACTCAAGAAGCAGTTCCTCGCCTAGATTTCTTACCACTTTCGTAGCAAGGAAACACAAGAGTGTGTGGTAGCAAGGTGCGGTGCTTTGGTGTCACAGTAAAAGGTCGATGAGAGATCTATTCTCGGACAGACAAGCCTCCTAGTACACTTCCATAGCCTTTTTTGATTTAATGGTCAAAATGATCAATACAGAAAGACTTTCCTTATGAAAACGTTTCTAGCATTTCGAATCGATTCGAACAAAGGCTGGATTCATGCGGGTTTTGAGAATATTACGCTCAACGATCTAACACCTGGCGAAGTAGTCATCAAGTCCGTTTATTCGGGGATAAATTATAAGGATGCACTGGCCGCAACAGGTAAAGGCTCTATATTGAGAAAATACCCGCTCGTGGGTGGCGTTGATGTTGCTGGAATAGTTGAAAGCTCCAAAGATGAGCGATTTAACGTCGGTGATGAAGTCTTTATTTGTGGTTCGGAACTTTCGGAAACCCGCGATGGGGGTTATTCTGAATATGTTCGTGTACCGGGCCATTGTATTATCCCACTGCCCGATAATTTGTCGCTATATCAGGCTATGGCAATAGGTTCGGCTGGTTTTTCCGCAGCCCTGGCTATAGAAAAATTACAGCTCAACGGGCAGTCTCCAGAATGGGGTTCGATGTTGGTTACCGGTGCGACGGGTGGTGTCGGTAGTTTTGCGATTGATTTGTTGTCGGGTTTGGGTTACGAGGTCATTGCGCTCAGCAGTAAACCGGGACGTACCGCCTATCTAGAGTCGTTGGGTGCAGCAAAAGTTTTATCGCTTCAAGATTTGAGTATGGGAGAGCACCCACTGGAGAAAGGCTTGTGGGGCGGAGCGGTAGATTGCATCGGAGGTAAGCTGCTATCCTGGCTAACAAGGACAGTAAAACCGATGGGTAATATTGCTGTGATTGGATTGGCAGGTGGTATTGAACTCAATACGACGGTGATGCCCTTTATTTTGCGAGGTGTCAGTTTACTCGGAATCAATTCGGTGGTTTGTCCAGAAAAACTCAAGCTTAGTGTATGGAATCGTCTGGCGTCCGATTTAAAGCCCCGACATATCGATAAAATCGTCAGTGCCGAAATTCCTTTTGATCGTTTGCCGAGCATGTTCGAAGCTTATATCCAGGGTGAAGTCACCGGGCGAACCGTAGTTAGAATTGCAAATTGAATGCAGGTGATTGTTCAAGGTTGATATTGCCACGCACAAACCATGCTTTTCAAGACAATCTTAAGGCTCCGTCAAGGCGGATGGTTTCACCGTTTAGCATTGGGTTTTCGATGATATGCTGTACAAGCGTGGCGAATTCTGAAGATTTGCCTAATCGTGGTGGGAATGGGATTTGTTGTTCTAATTGGTTAAGTTTTTCTTCGCTGAATTCCGTAAATAAGGGAGTCGCAAAAACGCCTGGGGCGATCGTCATGACTCTGATGCCTAAAGTACTCAGCTCTCGCGCTATGGGTAATGTCATACCTATGATACCGGCTTTCGATGCGGCATAGGCTGCCTGACCGACTTGACCTTCGTACGCTGCTATGGATGAAGTATTGACGATAACACCGCGTTCGCTATCAGTGTTTGGGCGATTTTTCGCCATAATGGGGCTGCTCTGTCGGATCATATTGAAGGTTCCAGTGAGGTTAACCTCCAAGCATTGGCGGAATAATGCCAGATTAAAAAGCTCCCCATCTCTTTTAATCATCCGTTCCGACACAAGGATGCCGGCACAGTTAATCAAACCGTGGATTTCTCCAAAATACTCAATAGATTTGAATAAAGCATTTTTTATACTGGTCGGATCTGTGACATCGGTGGGTAGGCACAAAAATCGGTTTTTAAAGTCACCTGCGAGTTTCTTACATGCTTTGACATTAAGGTCGGCGACTATGATATTGGCGCCTTGTTCAGCTAATTGAAAGCTTGTGACTTTTCCAAGTCCTGAACAACCGCCAGTTATTAAAAAAGTGTGTTTGGGAATTTGCATGACTATTGAGTAATTAAGTAGTCGGGGTGAGATCGATAAACTGAAACCCAACTTACATATTTCTCCGGTATTTTCCGCCAACTTCAAACAAGGCATTGGTGATTTGGCCAAGCGAACAAACACGAGTTGCATCCATCAATTGCGCAAAAATATTTTTATTGCGTAGAGCAGCTAATTGCAGCCGATCCAGCGCGGATTTAGATTGTGCTTTGTGTCGTGTTTTGAAATTTTTCAATCGTCGGATTTGATTGTTTTTTTCCTGTTTGGTGGATCGCGCCAAATTGACAATCTTGGTTTTTTGACTGCCGGAGGTTTGAGAAAAGTTAAGGCCGACTATGGGTAAACTGCCATCGTGTTTACTTGCTTCGTAGATCATGCTTTCTTCTTGAATTTTCCTACGTTGATAACCTGTTTCCATCGCGCCTAGAACACCGCCCCTTTCGGAAAGGCGTTCGAATTCCATCAATACCGCTTGTTCGACCAGATCGGTCAAATGTTCAATGATGAAAGATCCCTGATTTGGATTTTCGTTATTGGCCAAACCCCACTCTTTATTGATAATCATTTGGATGGCCAGAGCACTACGTACCGTTTCTTCAGTCGGGGTGGTGAGTGCTTCATCCTTGGCGTTAGTATGCAAACTGTTACAGTTATCGTAGATTGCGATCAACGCCTGCAACGTAGTGCGGATTTCGTTAAAATCAATCGTCTCGGTATGCAATGAACGTCCAGATGTTTGAATGTGATATTTAAGCTTTTGACTTTGCTCTTTGGCTCCGTATCGTTCATGCAGTGTTATGGCCCAGATGCGCCGTGCTACCCGGCCGATTACTGTATATTCTGGGTCCATTCCATTGGAGAAAAAAAACGACAATCTGTGGGCGAATTCGTCGATAGCCATTCCCCGTGCCAGGAACGCTTCGATGTAAGTAAATCCGTTTGCCAAGGTAAATGCTAACTGGGTAATCGGATTCGCTCCAGCTTCGGCGATATGATAGCCGGATACCGAAATCGAATAAAAATGCCGTATTTGATGTTGGATGAAATATTCTTGGATATCTCCCATTATTTTAAGGCTGAATTCGGTTGAGAAAATGCAGGTATTTTGTCCCTGATCTTCTTTTAGGATATCCGCTTGTACGGTTCCTCTGACGATTTTCAAAACCTCCAATTTGATCCTATCGTATTCCTGGTGATTGGGAGGGCGTTTATTCTTGGTTTCGAAGCGATCGATTCGTTGGTCGATTGCGGTATTAAAAAACATTGCCAGAATCGTTGGTGCAGGGCCATTGATCGTCATCGAAACGGAAGTTTTTGGGTCACACAAATCAAAACCATCATATAAAGCTTTCATGTCGTCGAGCGTAGCAACCGAAACACCGGAATTGCCAATTTTTCCGTAAACATCTGGTTGCTCATTGGGATCGCAGCCATACAACGTAACGGAATCGAAGGCGGTCGATAAGCGGTTGGTTTCCGAATGATTTACCAGGTATTTAAATCGGCGATTGGTGCAAAACGGGTCGCCTTCGCCCGCAAACATGCGTGTGGGATCTTCGTCGATGCGCTTGAATGGAAATACTCCGGCTGTATAGGGAAAAAATCCAGGCAGGTTTTCCAGCATCAGCCATTTAAGTATGTCGCCGTGGTCGTGATACTCCGGAAGAGCGACTTTTGGGATTTCCAACCCGGATAGAGAAGTATGGGTTAAAGAGATCTGGTGGGATTGGTCAAGGCATTCTGAATCTATGCTTTTTGCCCTATAGCTTTTGGCATTCACGTGCCATTGTTTTAAAACACGTTCACATCGTTCATCGATACTTTGTTTCGTTTTGGCGATTAAAGTATCCAGTGATTTAATTTCGTTGCTTTCCAGTTTGTCTTTGGTTGCTATGAAGCGTTGTAAATCACGTACGAATTGACTGTTAACTTCTACTTGCTTACGGTAACTTCTAACAGTTTCGACAATTTCTGCCAGATAGCGTTGTCTGCTTGCCGGTATGATGGTGCCTTTGTTTGTCGGTTGGCTGTTGTAATTAGGAAATATAGTAGGCGTGCGCCTGCGTAAACCCTTTTCCACCAGTTGGGTTCTGAGATTTTGATACAGCATTGTCGTGCCGTGGTCACCTATGTGCGATGCAATAGAGCCGTAAACTGGCATTTTATTGGCAGCGACAGAAAATGCTTCTCGGTTTCTTTGCATTTGCTTTTGCACATTTTGCAGTGCATCAATACTGCCCCTACGATCTAATTTATTGACCACAACCAAATCGGCAAAGTCCAGCATACTGACTTTTTCCAACTGAGTTCCCGCGCCAAACTCCGATGTCATTACATAAAGCGAGAGGTCAACCAAAGGAACGATTCCTGCCGCGCCTTGACCGATGCCGGGAGTTTCGACGATGATCAAGTCAAAGCCATAAGCAAGCATCGCATCAATGGAATCAGCAAGAGCCAAAGGGATTTCAGTTGACGCCTCCCGTGTTGCCATGGAACGCATGAATATATTTGGTGAGTCAATAGCATTCATGCGTATCCTATCGCCCAGCAGGGCACCGCCAGTTTTAACGCGTGACGGATCAATTGCGAGAATGGCTATCTTGAGAGTATCTTGAAAATCGATTCGAAAGCGTCCAATTAATTCGTCCGTCAAGGAGGATTTTCCAGCACCGCCCGGCCCTGTAATACCGAGAATAGGCACTTTGCCTTTTTGAGTGCGTACCCTTCGGTTTAGTTTTTGCCGTATTGGGGAAGGTAAAGTGCCGTACTCAATTTGGGTGAGGATGCTAGCCAGAGTTTGCCAACCGTCTATCCCAAAAACGTTGGTACTATCGATGGAGTCCCGCTTTGGGTTTTTAGCGCAAATCCGCATCATATCCTTGATCATTCCCTTCAAGCCCATGCGCAGTCCATCCTCAGGAGAGTAGATTCTAGTTACACCATATTGTTGAAGTTCCTTGATTTCATCTGGCTGGATGACGCCACCACCACCTCCGAAAACTTTAATCGACGCCGCCTGAAGGGTTGTCAGTTGATCGACCAGAAATTTGTAATTTTCCATGTGGCCGCCTTGGTAAGAACTGAGAGCAATTCCGTCAACATCCTCTTGGATGGCAGCGGTGACAATTTCATTAACTGTCCGGTTATGTCCCAGATGGATAACCTCGGCGCCCTCACTTTGCAAAATACGACGGATTATATTGATGGCCGCATCATGGCCATCAAATAGGCTGGTGGCAGTAATAAAACGTAATCTGGCTGCCTTTTCGGTTGCGCAATCGTTTCTGGTATCTTTTCTTGGGGCAGGTTCACCCATAGGTGTTCCTCCAATTCGTACAGGCTAAATAGACAATATATTTAACGCTCATTTACTCGTTATTAGATTTCTAATTTCAGTACCAGTTCCCTGTTTATTCAGGTCCAGTAATCAATGATGACTTGAACTTGGTTGAATAGGGTGAGGTCGAAATTAAGGGTTAAACCGTTTAAACACACAAAAGGAATATTTATGTCTGAACAACATATTTCTGTGGTTGTTGTTGGTTATGCGCGTACGCCAATTGGAAACTTTCTGGGCGAATTAAGTTACCTAAATGCGGTTGAACTTGGAGTGGTCGCTATAAAAGCAGCGTTGACCCGGTCAGGTGTGGATGCGGATAGTGTCGATGAAGTTCTGATGGGGTGCGTTCTGACAGCAGGTATAGGTCAGGCGCCAGCTAGACAGGCGGCTCTTGCTGCGGGATTGCCGATTTCCGTCGGATGCACAACCGTCAACAAGATGTGTGGTTCGGGTATGAAAACGATCATGCTTGGAACTGACCTGATTAAAGCCGGGAGTGCCAAACTGGTTGTGGTTGGAGGAATGGAAAGCATGAGTAATGCGCCATATTTGCTGCCTAAAGTTCGTCACGGACTCCATATTGGCCATGCCGACATCTTCGATCATATGTTTCTGGATGGTTTGGAAGACCCTAAAGAAAAACGATTAATGGGCTGTTTCGCCGAAGATTGTGTAGAAAAATACTCGCTGAGCCGCGAAGAACAGGATGAATTTGCCAAACAATCATTAATACGCGCGCAAACCGCAGTAAGAAAGGGTTGGTTTGAGAGAGAAATTACATCCATATCGTCTAGGTCCGGCACCAAAGAAATCTGTGTCTCTCAGGATGAGCAACCTCGAGTGGTCGATGTGAGCAAAATTACTGGCCTTAAGCCAGTATTTAAAAAAAATGGGACGATCACGGCAGCGAATTCAAGTAGTATTTCTGATGGTGCGTGTGCTCTGGTGTTAATGGCTGAATCTGAAGCTAAGCGGTGTGATATAGTCCCGCTGGCCAGAGTGCTCGGCCATCAAACCCATGCACACGAACCAGCCTGGTTTACGACGGCGCCGATCTATGCAATCCACAAAGTTCTCAATAAAGTGCACCTCGGAATTTCTGATATAGATTTGTTTGAAGTTAATGAAGCATTTGCTGCTGTTCCATTAGTGGTCATGAAAGAGTTGGGGATACCCCTTGAGAAACTCAATGTACACGGAGGGGCGTGTGCTTTGGGTCATCCCATAGGCGCTTCAGGTGCGCGTATTATTGTTACTTTGCTTTCCGCTTTGGAGACTTATGATCTAAAACGCGGAATCGCATCCCTTTGTATAGGTGGGGGCGAAGCGACTGCTTTAATGATTGAACGATGAACGTCATTGAAACGGTGATCGATACCGGGAGCACATCGTTTAAAACGAATAGGGACGCTATGCATAGCCTGGTCAATGACTGGCGGAAGCAGTTGGATAAGATAGTGGATGGTGGGAATGCTCAGGCGCAAAAAAAGCATACCAAACGGGGTAAACTTCATGTCCGAGACCGGATTTCGCTATTACTCGATCACAATTCATTGTTTCTTGAGTTTTCACAATTTGCAGGGTTTCAGGTATATGAAGGTTCAACCCCAGCTGCCGGTATCGTTACCGGTATTGGACGAATTGCCAACACCCAATGTGTGATTATCGCGAACGATGCGACAGTTAAAGGTGGTACCTATTATCCGCTAACCGTAAAAAAACATTTGCGGGCACAAGAAATTGCAGAATTCAATCGATTGCCTTGTATTTATCTGGTCGATTCTGGTGGGGCGTTTTTAACCAAACAAGCGGAAGTATTTCCTGATAGGGATCACTTCGGGCGGATTTTCTTCAATCAGGCTCAAATGTCGGCAAAAGGCATACCTCAAATTGCCGTAGTTTTAGGATCGTGTACCGCTGGTGGGGCATATATTCCGGCAATGAGCGATGAAAGTATTATCGTCAAAGATCAAGGTACAATATTTTTAGCAGGTCCTCCTTTAGTGCGTGCGGCGACGGGTGAACGGGTCAGCGCTGAAAAACTGGGAGGTGCTGACGTGCATGGAAGGTGTTCCGGTGTTGTCGACCATGTTGTTGACAATGATCAACAAGCGTTAGCAAAAGTAAGGTATATCATTTCCAACTTGAATCCTACTCAGAACGACTCTTTTTCATCCGTTAATGATTGTGTCGATCCGATTTATCGGTCGGAAGAAATCTACGGTATCGTTTCAGCAGACTATCGTCACCTTTATGATGTCCGCGAAGTGATTGCGCGTATTGTTGATGCCAGCGAATTTGATGAATTCAAAGCGCTGTACGGGATCACGCTGGTCTGTGGGTTTGCCCATATTTGTGGGCACTCCGTTGGTATTATCGGTAATAATGGTGTTTTGTTTTCAGAAGCAGCGGGGAAGGCGGCACATTTTATTGAACTGTGTTGCCAGCGCAAGATACCGATTATTTTCCTCCAGAATATTACGGGTTTTATGGTTGGTAGCCGGGCAGAAGCCGGTGGCATCGCTAAGCATGGCGCTAAAATGGTTATGGCGGTTGCTTGTGCGAAAGTTCCCAAAATTACTGTCATTATTGGTGGCAGCTTCGGGGCCGGCAATTACGCTATGTGCGGTCGGGCTTACGCACCCAGGTTTCTTTGGGCATGGCCGAATGCTCGGGTATCGATTATGGGGGGAGAAATGGCGGGCAGTGTTATGGCGCAAATCCATAAAGACAAATTAGAAGCCGCAGGAAACCGGTGGACGAAACAGGAAGAGGTTAGATACAAGAAACCCATTCTAGATCAATATGAAATTCAGGGACACCCGTATTATGCCAGTGCACGGCTTTGGGATGATGGGATTATCGACCCGGCTGATACTCGACTGATTTTGGAGTTAAGTTTGTCCGCAGCGATGAATGCGCCTATAGAAGCGAGTAGATTTGGGGTGTTTAGAATGTGATTGGCATTGGCGGACACAAAGTGTCGAAGTTGATGATGTATTGTTGTGTCTTAGTTTAAACTTATACAAATAATAATCGACTGCACTCCTAATTGGGATATATCAGTCCAAATGAGTTTGAAAAGCAATTAATGAAATGGAAAAAGCCGCTTTACTGGGGTGTACAAAATAGCTTGACCACGTCAATGATTGTTGAGGTCAACTTATCGGAGCAGAGGTAAAACAAGCCGCGACATAGAGTCCGGGGCTTCCTCGGCGCTAAAGAAAAGTGGGGAATTCTATTTGCTTCTAACAAAAAACCAATGACAAAATTGACTGATCGTGACAGATTAGTGTAAAAATAACCCACCAGTGTTTTTGCAATGTGCAATTGGTCACGTTCCCCGGGATAACCGGTCATTTTCAGCGGTATAGTCAATCAGAAGTAAGTCTGGTGTTCCGATAACTAAAGAGTTTATGAAATCAATGTATCAGATTTGGTTTTAATAGTTGTGCAGATGACATTGAATATTAT
>Ga0114934_10001194_pt1 | contig 16857 bp, 18 predicted proteins | sample 4SBtaG_2_FD_99695 | JGI IMG/M metagenome (GOLD analysis project Ga0114934, IMG submission 99695) | Deep subsurface microbial communities from Kolumbo volcano to uncover new lineages of life (NeLLi) - 4SBTROV10_white metaG | ecosystem: Environmental > Aquatic > Marine > Volcanic ... | reverse complement strand
TTTCGAATCGCCAGATACAGAAGCAAAAATCCCACGCCAGTCATAATGACCTGGCCCGAGGTATAGTTATATAAGCCTGTGTCCTGCCACAGGCGCAGCATTTGTTCCATAATCAGCCCCCTAAGACAGATTTATCAGTACTTGACCCACCGCCACTGCATCACCTTCTTTTACTGCAATGCTACTGACAGTGCCACCACTGCGAGCCCGAACTTCGGTTTCCATTTTCATGGCCTCCAGTATGATGACAACATCACCCTCGGCAACTGTTTGACCCGCGCTGACCATGACACTAAATATATTTCCAGCCATCGGTGAGGTTATGACTTCGCCACCCCCCCCGGAGGGTGCTGCTGGAACGGGCGCTTCATTGATAACCGATATCAAACTATCGTTCTGACCACTTCCTGTCGCACCTGCTGCAACTGGAACCACTTCTTCTTCGGGTGCGAACCGAGCTACAGCAAGGGTCATTATTTTTACCAGCAACACCAATAATGCCAGGAATAAAAACACCAGCCCCATACCCACAAACATTAAGTTAACACCTTCGTTGATCAAATTTGGCATCTATAGATTCCTATTCACGGTTGACTGCCGAAATTTTTCGACATATTTATATTATTAGTTGAAATTGAACTTGGCTATTGAACCAAGCTTGATCCTACAGAAAAATAAATACTATTACATAAACCAGTCCTTTGCTATACCGCTAACGTAGAAAGCCACCTTCCCGTCTCGACGTCATACATGCCACCGACAATATAAATATTCCCTTGTCTAAACATCTGCTCCAACGCCGGGCTGTCATTTTTGATGTACTCGACGACCATCTGTACATTGCTTTCGGCGACACTTTGCACAAATTCGTTTGACTTTGATTTAGCTCCATCTGTATGTATGGCGAGAACAGAATCGACAGGAATCCTCTCCTTTGCGGTCGTCCCGATAGTCCTTTCATGGCTTCGCATGAATTCGTTCCCTGCTACGCTGCCAAAATAAACGCTTCGAGCCTAAGGAGCGAGGTTTTAATAATATGCGAAAGTTTGACGCAGGATTATTGTTTGTCTTCAAGGCGTAGTAACAGGCGCATAGCAGGGCTACGCAACTGTTGCTACAACGCAGAAGACGGACAATAAGATAAGTCAGGATTCGTATATTATTGAATCCTCGCTCCTAAGCAGGGGTTAATCCCGACAATCAATCTGGCTCATTGCATAAAGACGCCAGACAATACATTTAGTCTCTACATACCAAATATCAACGGCGAATGCGGAATTCCGCCGAGCGAGCGTGTGCCGTTAAACTCTCCCCTCGTGCCAATACGGACGCGATTTTACCCAGCTCACTCGCACCCGCGCCTGAACAGTTAATAATACTACTTCTCTTTTGAAAATCGTAAACACCCAATGGTGATGAAAAGCGCGCCGTACCCGAAGTCGGCAAGACGTGGTTTGGACCGGCACAATAATCACCTAAGGCTTCTGCTGTATATCGCCCCATAAATATCGCACCTGCATTGCGAATGCCCGGCAATAACCGCTCTGGATCCTCCACCGAAAGTTCCAGATGCTCGGGCGCAATACGATTGGCAACTTTCACTGCTTCGTCAAGATCCTTAACCTCAACTAAAGCACCCCGATTGCGCAAAGAAGCTTCAATTACTTCACACCTCTCCATTTCCGGTAACGTGCGGCGGATGCAGGATCGAACTGCTTCAAGAAACGAGGGCTCTGGTGACAATAGTATGGCTTGAGCATTTTCATCATGTTCCGCCTGAGAAAACAGATCAGCAACGATCCAGTCCGGATCTGTCAAACCATCACAGATAATTAATATTTCAGAAGGCCCGGCAATCATATCGATTCCCACTGCACCAAATACAAGCTTCTTCGCTGTAGCCACATAAATATTGCCTGGTCCGACAATTTTTTCGACCTTGGGGATCGTTTCTGTACCATACGCCAATGCTGCCACCGCTTGAGCGCCGCCCACTGTAAAAACCCTGTCTACACCGGCTATATGTGCTGCAGCCAATACCAGATCATTGCGTGCACCCTCTGGCGTGGGTACTACCATTATGAGTTCTCGAACACCGGCTACTTTGGCAGGTATTGCATTCATCAATACCGAAGAGGGATAAGCGGCTTTACCACCGGGCACATACAAACCAACGCTATCCAATGCTGTTACCTGTTGACCCAGAATGGTTCCATCGGATTCCTTAAATTGCCACGCGTCAATCACCTGATGTTCTGCGTAGGCACGGATACGACTGGCAGCACTTGCTAATGAATCGTTCCATTCCTTTGGCAATGACCTCTGGGCAGCTTGCAAGGTGGAAGCCGGAATCTCCAACGCGGCAGGAGAAGAAACCGTATAACGATCGAATTCAGCAGTATATTCCAGTAAGGCGCTATCCTGTTCCAACCTGACGCGGGAAATAATATCCTTGACCCGCTGATGCACATCTTCGTCTTGATTTTCATCCCATGTCAAAAGGTCTGACAAGCACTGCTCAAAATCTTCCTGGGTACTGGATAATTGTCGGATGACTGAATCGAACATAGTATAAAGCCTCAACAGGTACTGTTACGGGCCTCTGCTTCCAGAATCTGTAGTAATGCAGAAATTGGAACGTGCTTCATTTTCATTGCCGCTTTGTTTACAACCAAACGTGAACTGATATTCTCAATCAATTCCAATGGTTCCAATCCGTTGGCCTTCAATGTATTACCGGTATCAACAAGATCCACAATACAATCAGCAAGCCCCACCAGTGGAGCCAATTCCATTGACCCATAGAGTTTAATGATCTCAACCTGCCTACCTTGTGCGGCAAAGTAGCGTTGAGCGCTCTGAACATACTTTGTGGCAACACGAATTCGCCCCATGGGCAGTTCCACCCCCACAGGCCCGGCGGTCATCAATCTACAACAGGAAATACCAAGATCCAAAGGCTCATAGAGCCCCCCTGCGCGGTATTCCAGCAAAACATCTTTACCGGCAATGCCCAAATCTGCGGCACCGTATTCGACAAAAGTAGGCACATCAGTAGCCCGGATAATAACCAGTTGAACATCTTTACGTGTTGTCGGCAAGATCAATTTGCGACTGGTTTTTGGATCTTCCTGCGGAATAATTCCGGCACTGGCCAACAGTGGCAACGCCTCTTCATAAATCCTGCCTTTGGAAACGGCGATTGTCAGCATTGTTTCAATTAAATCAGATTAAAGTGGAGATTAAATTTGGTGAGAATAACGATTAGCGCGGAACTCTGCGAATCTCGGCTCCCAACTGAGTCAGCTTTTCTTCAATACATTCATAGCCTCGATCAATATGATAAATTCGATCAACGACTGTATTTCCATCGGCAACCAAACCAGCTAACACCAGACTTGCCGACGCTCTCAGATCAGTTGCCATTACTGGCGCACCCGTCAACTTTGCTACACCTGTGCAAATTGCCGTGTTTGATTCCAAACGAATATCTGCTCCCATCCGTTGCATTTCCTGTACATGCATAAAACGATTTTCGAAGATGGTTTCGGTCATCACACCAACTCCGTTGGAAACACAATTCATGGCGGTTAACTGGGCTTGCATATCTGTTGGAAATGCCGGGTACGGTGCAGTCCGGACAGACACCGCTTTTGGCCTTTCGCCATGCATATCCAGTTCAATAGTGTCATCACCAACACTCAAATCTGCGCCAGCTTCCTTAAGCTTGGACAATACCGAATCCAATATGTCCGAACGAGTTCCTTTCAATTTAACACGACCACCCGTCATCGCGGCTGCCACCAGATAAGTCCCGGTTTCAATACGATCGGGTAAAATATTATAGTGAAGCCCGTTGGCTGAAAGAGATTCCACACCGTCAATTTCCAACAGATCGCTTCCAGCCCCCTGGATTCTGGCTCCCATTGCATTCAAAAACAGGGCAAGGTCAACAATTTCAGGCTCACGTGCCGCATTTTCAATCAAGGTCTTGCCGTCAGCCAGCGCTGCTGCCATCATCAAGTTTTCCGTTCCGGTCACGGTAATCTGATCCAGAACAATTCGGCACCCTCGTAAACGTTTTGCCTTCGCTTTAATATAGCCACCTTCAACGCTTATTCTGGCACCCATTTTCTCCAATCCCTGCAAATGAAGATTTACTGGCCGTGTTCCAATAGCACAACCACCAGGCAATGACACGTCTGCACGCCCAAAGCGAGCCACCAATGGACCCAAGACCAGTATCGAAGCACGCATGGTCTTGACCAGTTCGTAGGGCGCATCGTAGCGATCAATAGTACTGGAATCGACCTGAATATTCATTTTCTCATCGACCAACAACTGAACGCCCATTTGCCCCAACAATTCCATGGTTGTTGTAATATCATGCAAATGTGGAATATTCCCAATCGTTACCGGAGTTTGAGACAGTAGCGACGCGGCAAGTATGGGCAAAGCAGCATTTTTCGCCCCCGAAACCCTTAACTCTCCGTTGAGTACTTTCCCACCCGAAATTATCAGTTTATCCATATAAATTTACTAAAAACCTGTAACTCTTTACCACACATAATCAAAACCACGGAAGCACTCTCAATCCGGTTAAATCTGCACACCAAAATAGCCATTAGAAATTGGCTAGCCCATCATCTTTCAGAGCTTTATTGCCATTGATTCTACGAACGGTATCAAACCATCTGGAATCTCTGCACCAACCCGTAACTACACCATTAAACAACTATCAGTTAATTCCCAAAACTGTATCCACATCAGAGATTCGAGCGATAGCCAACATCTGATCGGAAACATTCTTAAAGCGAACAGGCACATCTTTGTGCGACGCATCAATCAGCCATTCCACTAGCAATGCCACTCCGGCACTATCTGATCGGTACACACCCGTTAAATCGAGTTCGAGCAATTTAGCGCCCGCAAACAGCACAGATGATTCAATTAGCAAACCGCCGACAGTCTGAACATTCAGCTCACCCTCAATCGAAAACCGGCTATCGCCAGTTTTTGCAATGACTGCCTTGGTCACTGGGACTTGACCTCATCCGCTTTACTAAATAGAAACTGACCAATAATCTCTTCCAGTACCAATGCCGATTGGGTCACTTCAAACTCGTCTCCTTCCTGCATAAACTCGTCGCCACCCCCCGGTTCAAGCCCAATATATTGTTCCCCCAACAAACCGGCAGTAAATATGCTGGCTGAAGACCCCTCCGGCAAAGTATCGTAGGTTGAATTTATGCGCATTTCCACGACAGCCTGATAACGATTTTTATCAAAATCAATTTTTTCTACCCGACCAATACGAACCCCGGCAATAGTTACCGGAGACCTGACCTTTAAACCACCCACATTTTCAAAACGTGCGATTAGACGATAACCTTCACTGCCACTAAAATTGGCGCTCAAATTACTTACGTGTATAGCAAGAAAACTTATTCCGCCAATACCAATAAAAACAAATAGTCCCACCCAGGTCACCAGTGTCTTAGACGACTGCATACTAAAAGTCTCCAAACATTAAAGCGGTCAACAAAAAATCCAACGCCAGAATTGCGAACGCTGAATGCACCACTGTACGTGTAGTCGCTCGACTCACACCTTCAGAGGTAGGCAGCGTGTCATAACCTTCAAACACAGCAATCCATGTTACAACAAAGCCGAACACCAAACTCTTAATAACGCCATTAAGGATATCTTCGTAATAATCAATGCTGGCTTGCATTTGTGACCAAAACGCCCCATCGTCAACACCCAACATACCGACTCCGACAAAATGTCCGCCCATGACACCAACCATACTGAATATTGCAGCAAGAAATGGCATGGAGATCAATCCGGAAAAAAATCTTGGTGCAGCAATCCTCCGGACCGGGTCGACGGCCATCATTTCCATACCAGAAAGCTGATCCGTCGCTTTCATTAACCCTATTTCTGCTGTTATGGAAGAACCGGCTCGCCCTGCAAACAATAAGGCTGAAACGACCGGTCCCAACTCACGAACCAGTGATGCGGCCACCATAACGCCCAGTGTTTGTTCGGCTCCAAAATCAGATAAAATAGTATAGCCTTGCAAACCCAATACCATACCCACAAAAATTCCGGATATAATAATCAGCAGCAATGTCAAAACACCCACTGAATAAATTTGCACAATCAAAAGACCGGGGCGACGCAAGACTTCCATTACCCCAACAAGCATTGCCCCAAGGAATATCGTTCCCCGCCCTGATTTCTCGAGAATCCGCAAGGTTGTATCCCCGAGGCTCTGAAATAATCCGATCATTTCAGTTTACTACCATTGAAAAGTACACCATCAATCCACTGGCCTACTAGACCGTTCGGGAACAGAGGAGATCTTTAGTAAAATCGTCCGCCTTATAATGGAAATGCACCGGACCATCAGGAGCACCTGTCAGAAACTGTTGAACACGCTCGGAGGTTGATCGCACCAGAGACTCCGGGGTACCCTCACCAACTACGTGGCCTTCTGCAAGCACGTAAATTTTATCTGCTATTGCCGATGTTTCCTGCACATCGTGGGACACCACAATACTTGTCAACCCCAGCGCACTGTTAAACTCGCGAATCAATTTAACCAATATTCCCATCGTTATAGGATCCTGACCCGTAAAAGGTTCGTCATACATAATCATCGTTGGATCTAAAGCAATCGCTCGAGCAAGTGCAACCCGCCTGGCCATACCGCCCGATAACTCCGCTGGCATCAAATCGCGCGCACCCCTCAAACCCACAGCCTGCAACTTCATCAAAACCAATGTACGAATCAGCGATTCGGATAAATTTGTATGCTCCCTGATTGGAAATGCTACGTTGTCAAAAACATTCAAATCGGTAAGCAATGCGCCACTCTGAAACATCATTCCCATTCGTTTACGCAGGGTATACAAGGCTGCAACAGATAATCCATTAACATCTTCGCCATCGACACAAATTTTACCGGCGTGCGGCCTCAGTTGCCCACCAATTAATTTCAGCAAGGTTGTCTTTCCCGTTCCACTCGGCCCCATGATCGCGGTCACTTTGCCTCGCGGAATATCCATATCTATACCGTCGAATATCATTTTATCTTCGCGAATAAATGTCAGACCGCGAATGGTTACGACGCTGTTCGTATCAGTTTGCGAATCACGCATTACAAATCGATCAAATGGAATTCCAATATCAAACTGTGCATTGTCTCCGAGTTATTATTAATCAGTCAACACAATACAAGATAAAAAAACAGGAAGATTATCTCCACTCTCATTCACTAAGCGCTACCCATCCACTTTTTGGAATTTTTTATTGGAAATAATTTATGTACTCAAACCCGAGTTGCAAGACATTGAACCAAATTATGGCTCTGTTGCAAAAACCTAGAAAAGCCGGAGAAATGTCTTTGATAGCGAAGGATATTGCAAAACAGAAAATATCATTTTGAACCAAATTACTCCGACTTCGATAAAATCATCTGCTACATCCCCAAACAATAGAGGCCCTTGCAAACATCTACTCATCGTTTTCCTGTCGCCATTTAACAAGTGTCCAAATAAAGCCGGTACCGTCCTGGATAACAAAAGCCAGCGCCAAAGTTCCTGGTAATATTTCTAACAACCACAGCACCAGCATAATCGGTGGTACGAGCGGCCTGTCCAACAAAGACGCAAAAACGAAGCCTTTTGAATTCAACCTTCCACTAACGATATACAAACTTCCCAATCCCGATACCAGCAAACCAGCCAAACGGAAAAAATTTCTGCCCTGTTCCTGATATTCTGGAAATGCCAATACCTTAGCAACAAAATCCGGACAAAATAGAATGATGACTCCCTCCAGGAATATCACCCAACCAAATATTTCTACAGACCGGGCCGATCCACTCTGACCGGGCGCATCGATAATACGCTTAAACATTACAATAAATGAATTTGTCGACATATCTCCTCCTGATTAAATTACAGATTCTGAAAAGCTAGACCCTCGGTAATATTACCATTGTAGGAACTTGCGCCCTAAACCACAAAGATGCAGAATATAGAGTAGGATGTCATTGATTTTTTTGCGCTAAGCACCATGAGAGCCATTCGAAGATTCACCAGAAAAAGCCCCCCGATATGAGGTTAGACCATGGACAGAAACACTCGTGACAGGATAGATCCGCAAGACAATAAGTGGATTGAAGAACACCTCGATACTGAATATAAACCGAGTCCGGGAGAAATCACCGAACTGGTTGATATCGTAGAAAAGAAAATCACTACCCAAGAAGTAGATGATGCAGTACAAATTGAACTGGCAATCGTTCTGAATCTGCTGGCTAAAATGGAGCAGGGAAAAACCGTTTCCAGAAACAAAAGAAACCTGACACTGGCATTGAAAACTCTGGGCTCAGATCAGCCTAATTTAAGTTTTGTTCGTGGTTTGAGAAAGCAGCTGGAGTGGGATTCCATTGCTTATTCAAAAGGCCTGCCGAGAATACTTCGACGTATTGCGGGGCCTACCCCCATCAGTGCAATGGTTTCCGGAGTACTGGCAACAATTATAATTTTTCCGATCAGCTATATAATATTGGTTACTCAGAACGAAATCGTCCTGCAAAAACATTTCGACATGTCCACAGTAAATATACTGGTCGGTGGTGCATTTGTAGGTGGTGTTGTGAGCATACTTTCGCGGCTGGAACAATTTGGAACACTACAACTGTACAACCCCAATCTGGTATTCCTGACAGCCTTTTGGAAACCATTGCTCGGCGTCATGCTTTCCTTATTTGCCTACTGTATATTTGCATCGGATTTCATCCAGATATCAGGATTCGATTTTCTGGCGCCGACAGCCGAAAACGCCGTGGATGAACAAGCAATCCTTTTAGCTCATCAAAAACATTATCTAATCATTTGGGCCTTGGGTTTTATTTGCGGATTCAGCGAAAGATTTACCCGCGACCTGGTGCGTGGCGTGGAAAATAAATTGACTTCATCCAGTGGTGATAATTCCGAGGAAAAATGCGGCCATCATAAGTAGTCGATCCGAGAATAATTAGCTGCTACTGGGCTTCTAAGGAGCGAGAATTCAATAACATACGAATCCTGACTTGTCTTATTGTCCGTCTTCTGCGTTGTAGCAACAGTTGCGTAGCCCTGCTATGCGCCTGTTGCTATGCCTTCAAGACAAACAATTATCCTGCGTCAATCTTTCGCATATGATTAAAACCTCGCTCCTAATTTTCCAAACCCTTCATTTCTGTTTGCTTCATGTAGCCCATATAGAGTGTCAAATTTTCCCGGGGAAATCCTGCGGCTTCAGGCTTGATAAACCTTTGGTTTAACTATTCAACTCAGCAATATTCTCGAAATTCTGTAGTGACTCAGGATTAACCAGAGTGCTGATATTTTCTACCTTACGCCCGTGCACTATATTCCTTACCGCAGATTCAACCAATTTGCCACTTTTGGTGTAGGGGATATCAGCCACCTGAATGATTTTCGCCGGCTGATGCCGGGGCGATGCATTTTCACGAATCTGCCTATTTATCCTATCAATCAACGCCTCGTTTAGTTCACTGCCGATACTCAAACGAACAAATAGTATAATCCTTACATCTCCAGCCCATTCCTGAGCAATGACAACGCTGTCTAAGATTTCCGCAATCTGCCCCGTTTGACGATAGATCTCGGCGGACCCAATCCGCACACCTCCAGGATTTAAAACGCTGTCTGATCGCCCATAAATAATCACGCCACCCTTATCGGTGATTTCAGCAAAATCCCCATGACACCAGACATTATCAAAGCGGCTAAAATAAGCTGCATGGTATTTCTCACGCTTAGCATCGTTCCAAAAGGCCACCGGCATCGACGGGAAGGGCTGCGTACAAACCAGTTCGCCTTTTTCATCCCCTATAGAAACCCCCTGTTCATCAAATACATCAACGCTCATACCCAGACCACAGCACTGAATCTCTCCACGTCTAACAGGTACTACCGGAGGGCCTGCGACAAAACATGAAACGATATCGGTACCTCCCGATATTGACGACAGACAGACATCGCTTTTTAGTTTTTGGTAAATATAATCAAAATTTTCGGGAAGTAACGGAGAGCCCGTGGACAAGATTGTTTTCAGTGTTGTTAATGCATGAGTCTGGCTATAATCCAAATTAGCTTTCCTCAACGAATCAATAAATCCTGCAGACACCCCAAAAATATCAATACCAAAACGATCAATCAGATCAATAAGTACAGATTTTTTCGGGTAAACCGGGCACCCATCGTAAAGCACCAGCGTTGCACCGGAAGCCAGACCCGACACTAACCAATTCCACATCATCCAACCGCAGGTGGTGAAATAGAACAGTCGATCACCCGGATGCACATCCGCAATCAGCTGATGTTCTTTATAGTGCTGAATCAGGGTGCCACCAGCACCATGGACAATGCACTTGGGCACACCTGTCGTACCCGAGGAATATAGAATATAAAGCGGATGGTCGAATGGAAATTGTTCGAATCGGATCAAGTCCGGCGAATAACGCTCGACCAGGACATGAAACCAGTCTCCATTTGGTTTACTCACGCATTCTTTGTCCTCGTGTCGAACCGTTATTACATGTTCGATATCGGGTACTGCACTGAGTAAAGCCTTAACACAATCAGCCGTTTTATACTGACGGCCGTTATAAAGATAATAGTCAACACACAATAAAACTTTCGGCTTAATCTGACCAAAACGATCCACCAGCGCCTCCGCCCCGAATTCCGGCGAACAACTGGACCAGATAGCGCCAATACTGGTTGCAGCAAGCATAGCAATGACTGCCTCCGGGATATTCGGTAAATAGCCCGCCACCCGATCACCGCTAACAACTCCCATATCCCTGAAAGCTAGAACCAAACGAGAAACCTGCTGATACAGCTGTTGGTAGCTTAGCGAAGATTGCAACCCATCTTCCCGGCAAAATAATATCGCCTTCTCAGAGCCACGGTAACGCAATAAATTTTCGGCGAAATTTAAGCGGGCGTGTGGAAACCATCGAACCTTTGCAAACGAATCAATATTTTCTACTGTACATTCACCCCGCGTCTCAGCAACGAGTCCACTAAAATCCCAGACACTATTCCAAAAAGACTCCGGCTGTTTGATAGACCAACGATATAAAGAATCGTAGTCACTTATTTCTATAGTAGAATCTTCCGATACCTGACGCATAAACGCCGAGATGTTAGCCGCCTGAATTCTTTGCCTGGAAGGAAACCAAAGAATCGGATTCGACATATCAGGAAATCAACTACACGTGCAGTTTTAATAAGGTATCTGCTAATTTAACGCCCAGGTCTTCCACTCGTTCTTTTAGCTTTTGATCCTGAATATCGCCATTATCCCCAAAAACTTTATGCGCTGTTGGAACTGCGACCTGGTCGGGAAGCACGATACATCCAAGATTACCTAAAATAGACCGCACATGAACCAAACCTCGAATACCTCCCAATGCTCCTGGAGAGGTACTCATTAAACTGATGACTTTACCTTTAAAACATTGCAAGGGTGCCTCACCCTCTTGCGCTCGTGACAACCAATCGATGGTATTTTTTAATACTGCGGTCAAAGAACTGTTATATTCAGGGCTGGCAATCAACAATCCCTGATGAGAATTCATCAGTGCCTTTAAAGATTTCACCGAATCCGGTATTCCGTTTTCCTGCTCATAATCCCCATCATATAAAGGCATTGGAAAATCAGAGAGCCGAATGACCGTAACTGTCAATCCTCTGTTTTCAGCACCCTTCCCAGCAACCCGAACCAATTTATGATTAAACGAATCTTTGCGGGTACTGCCCGAAAATGCCAGTATCGAAAGTTTTTCTTGCATTTAACACCTCACTGAAAATCAACAGTATCCTACAATAAATTCCCACTTCATTGTAGATTGAGAGATGACAAAAGTATTAGCCAAGAAAACTGTCCAAAAATAGACGTCGTGAGCGGAAGTCATTTTGAGCCCATAATTCGATTAAAAGAGGCGAATAACAGTCATCTTTAACGCTATAAATCGGGAATTTGAATCAAAATTCACTTTTCCCCAGAAGGCCTTCTATGCTCAGACAGCCTTCTAGCTGAGCCTACTCTAGAGCAATTGTACCTTCTATCGATTCACATAGATCAATTTCTGGTAACTCTAAGGTTACTTTCACAGCCAACGTTTCTGATCCTGTTAATCTGCCATCTTCCAAGGCTTGTCGTACTGCTTGCTCTATTTCCCTTTGCGAATTTATTCCGATCTTTTTTAAATACTTACGGATTGACATATTAAATACATCGTCATTCATTTCAGCCTCCAAATCAAATGTGCCACATAAACAGACGGTCGACGTGTTACGATGATACTCTTTAAAGAGCCAGCGTACCCAATGTCCCTCTTAAACAAATTCTACTATGAATCTTAGCGAACAATTTTTCACCTTGTTAAACCAATCTGATCCCATTTTAAGCGACTCCGAAATCCAGGAACTGCAGTCCCAAATTCATGTCGTTTTACTGAAAGGTTTTCTCGGCGATATTTTACCGAAAAGATTCGATTCTTACTTCGCTGATTCCATGCGATGGATGCAAAGCAATAGCATACAATACACACGCATAGAGCCTGACTCAGGATTCGGCACACAGAAATTGTCCGAGAATAATGCGATACACATCGCCAGCACCCTGGAAAAACTGCACCATCATTCGCCCAACAAGACTATGCTGATTGTTTCTCATAGTAAAGGCGGTATCGATATTCTGGAAGCGCTTTGTTCGCGCATGGATTTAACCGATAAACAGGTGTCCGGGTGGATCAGTTTGCAGGCCCCATTCGCGGGTACGCCTGTCGCAGACTGGGCTACCTCTAACCGTGTGATTAATTGGATTATTGAAGTCATTCTCGAAAAAATCTTTAACGGCGACAGAACCGTGACCAAATCAATGCGGGTTCGTGACCGGAAGAAAATCCTGGGGAGCAAAGCAGAAGCCATCACCGTGTTAAATCAACGTATTAAGCTATTAAATTTTGCAACTCACATCACAGCATCCGATCGCTCATTATTTACACCGCTAAGATATCTGATGGACCGAATAGCCAGACAAAAAAACGATGGATTATTACCGGAACAAAGCCAACTACTCAAAGTGAACGAACAAGCCTGCTGTCCGTTTGTCATCGCACCGCATATTGATCATATTTATCCGGTCATACCCATCCGACCTCCATCCGGTACCCACACAACACCAGATCGTGAACGACTTTTCGCGGCGTTGTTGAAAGTTTGGCGTGAAATAAAACTCGAGAAAACTTCATACAACATTGGCTAAGAAATTCTCAACCCGTCATCTTTCTCGATTAGAATACAGGTATTTAGTTTATTCGGGTTCTGTACCAGACATGTCACAATTAGTCTTACATAAGGATCACATGACCCGAACAATCAAGGACTGACACCTTAAGTGCCGAACAGACTGAATAGATACAGGATACTTTTCCATTGGACTAAAGGCCTCTACTTAGTACCACCTTTTGGGGTATTTTTACCAGTTTCTGGCAATTTATTCTCGGTTATTTCTTCTTTAATAAGATTAACCGCAGATCGATTAATTAGCTCCACCAGTTCCAAATATTGCTTTTTGTTAATTGCGCGGTTTAAATAGGCATTACACACAAAAGACAGGTTATCCCGACTCCATTGCAATCCCTGGGATCGACGTAGTAATGGGGCCATAACGGTCGTTATCGTACGAATCATACTTGTGTCTAATTTACCCTTCGCTACATTTTTTTGTCCATTGTTCGGATCGCCTGCTGAAGCAGCATCAGCAGCAGCTTGTGTTGCGATTTTCCATTCAGTTTCAGCGGATTTTGCATCTGCGTCATAACCCGCAACATCAACCGCTAAATTATCTGCATCGCGGCGAGCAGCCTTCGCCGCTGATGCAAGATCACCATCGCCCGGTGCTGCATCTGCTGCATTTTCTGCTTCATCTGCAGCCTCTTCAGACCGAGCCGTCGCATTTCTGGTTGCTGCAACACGAGCGTTCGCTCGGGCTAAATTTCGTGCAGCCCGGTGAGCATCTTCACGACTGGCCTTTCTATAGTCTAAAAGAGCCGTTCTACGATCAACAATGTCTGACTGAGACTCCGGAACTTTCGCCTCAGCGGTAAAAGCCGCTGCAAAGGCGCCGGAGATATCAACCATTGCATCTGGAGGCGGTTCAGCACAAAATTCGCCTCTCTGCCAACGGTCGTCACCGGGTTCATCAATTATTTTCCCATCGTTTAAACGATAGAGTGCTACCCGATGTGCTGCATCCGTTGCCAGGGTGCCGATAACAGCGTTTAGACGATTAGAATTTATATAATCTTCCGACACTGGGTTGATCTCTCGCTGAGTGAATGTTCTTAATCCACAACCCGAAATGACAATAAGCAATACTAGAAGTAATATAAAATCAATTTTTTTAATATTCACAATATTATCTCGTAATGCGTTAAATACATTCCCTGTTGAAGACACTATTTTTCTGGTTAGTCGCCTTTACATGATGATGGGTCTTTTATACACTTGGATATTCTTTGAACATCTTTAGTCCCGAGTGTGACTCCAGGAAAGTCCTTGTTTCCCTGCAGCGGCACCTCGAATGCCGGAAGATTATCCATTTCAGCTTTAACAAGTCCTTTCGACTGCTCGATAACCCATTTCATTTTTTTGTAGTACTCATCTTTAGTGATTGTTCGATTCATGAAAGCGCTGCAAAAATAAGACAGCGTATCGCGATTCCATTGCAAGCCCTGTGAGCGTCGCAGCAGCGGACTCATTGCAGTCGCAATCTCCCGTGCAAAAGCAGTCTTCCCTTCACCTTCAGCTGAAGCACGCGGCAAAAGTCCTCCACTTGCCGCTGAGGCAGCCGCTGATTGTGGTTCGGGAAGCGTCAGATCCAACGCCAATACCATACCAAATTGAGCCGCCATATTGACCATGGCATCCGGGGGAGGTTCTGCGCAAAACTCCCCTACCTGCCACTCATCGTTTGATACGTGCTTACCATCAGACATTCTAATCGTAGTAATGCGATGCGCGGCATCAGTTGCCATGGATCCTAGTTCTCTAGGAAATGATCCAACATAGTCTTCCAGCACTGGATTGGTTTCCCGGGGTGAAAACCATCGATGACCGCACCCGGTTAAGAATAACACCCCAATTATTAATGGGAAAACGCTTGTTTTTATCATGTTTATCCCTTTTTAGATAATGCAAAACACCCTGTCTCTTAATTTTACCAATATTGGTGGAATTAATTCTAGTACCATCGATTTCGTAAGCAGGCAGCCATTCTCACTGTCGGCAAAATATGGATTGAACTGAAACTCCCTGTTGAAATCCATTTGGTACGCTAAATCATCTAAGACCCACTTATCCACCGACCTGTTGATCGGGTAAATTGTTGCTAGCAACAATGCCAAGAGGTCATCCGTGAATAGAAATCACTGCGAAAGAAAGTCGTTCATAAATTATTTTTGAAGTAATTCACACTTTCAACCAGAACTTTTTGAATTTTGACTGTCGAAGACTAGAATTTAGTTTTTAGCTGTCTACAAAACATCCTTTACTGTAGCTATTAATCATATTGAATACTTAGATTACAAGTTATTGTTTATTACTAATAATATTATAAAATAGCATTCACCTCGATATTTTATAATAGAAATTCGATCAACCAATGACTTACACTTTCTAAGAATAAATTAGTAAATAGTTACTCCACATCAATTATTAAATAAAGGGTTTAAGTGTGATTAATAAAATTCGAAGAGCTTCCTCGGCAACTGCTTTAACCATTCTGTTGCTATCTATGCCGATATCCAGTCATTCTGCTCCAACCAAACGGCCTGATTTGCCACCACAGGCTCAAATTCATGTCGCTCCTTTTAGAATAATTAGAATTGAGTATGAAGGCCTAACTGCCTTAGCGCAGGCGCACTATACAACGGTGGATGACCCTGCTAACCATGAAACCTCAGATTTTCCCGGCGTGGCAAAACTCATTTTGGATCTGTTAATTGATGGCGAGGTCGGAAGTGTTGGCTGTACTGGAACGTTATTGTTAGGAGGGATGCATGTTCTGACTGCGGCACATTGCGTCAGCGATGAAGCAGGAAACGATATTCTACAGTCAGGCGTGGCAACATTTACTAATTCGGGAGCAGAAGAAGCGATAAACATCGATTCAATAACTATCCACCCAAACTGGGATGGTAATTTCATCAAAGGAGATGACATTGCCATTTTGACACTGACATCACAAGCAAGCATGACTGGATACGATATCGACAGAAACAGTAAAGATGATATCCAATCGATCGGCGACAAAGTTGGCTTCGGACTCTCCGGTATGGGCACGCCAGAAGATACCCTGACATTAGAGTTCGGCACTAAAAGAAACGGCCAGAATAAATATGACGCAACAGCCGATACCATGCTCAAAGCTTTAGGACTGCGATCAGGCAGAGACTTTGTTCGAGGTGCTGTCCTGCAATATGATTTTGATAATGGCGAAGACGCCCACGACGCTTTTAAGTTTTTCTTTGGTATTCCCGGCTTGGGACTGGGTGACGATGAAGTCAGCTCAGCACCCGGTGATTCAGGGGGACCCACCATTAAAGGCGGCATAATTCAAGGTGTAACCTCCTATGGTACACGGCGAAACGGTTCTAAACTTCTTGACACGAGGATTTCATTCGTGGTGGTTGAGAATTTTTAGTCATTCTCAGATAATCAAATACGCGGCGCATATTACGAGCAAGTTTGTTAATCGTTA